>Ga0082212_10001395_pt1 | contig 35601 bp, 34 predicted proteins | sample TergutNt197P3_FD_71548 | JGI IMG/M metagenome (GOLD analysis project Ga0082212, IMG submission 71548) | Neocapritermes taracua P3 segment gut microbial communities from Petit-Saut dam, French Guiana - Nt197 P3 | ecosystem: Host-associated > Arthropoda: Insects > Digestive system > Gut ...
TATTCGATTGATACTGCTCTCAAATATTATCTTACCGCCATTAACGAGATTCCTGTTAAATGTATAAATAACACGCTTATCGGCAGGACTTTCGGGATCAACGTAAAACATATTGGTAACGTCTTTTATGCCGCCATTACCAGGTCCTGAACGTCGATAACCACTATGATATTCCCCATCACGTAATATCTCCTGTGGAAAGATATTAAATTCGAAGGTTGTACCACCGTCGTAAGAGATATGAAATGCGCCATTCGAAGTACCTATATAGACAATGTTGTTATCGGCAGGATCAACCGCAATCCTGCTAACCCGCGTAAGGGGTTTAAAATTAGGCTGTATATTATCCCAAGTGTCGCCGCCATCGACCGACTTCCACAACCCGCTCGCCGTTGCGCCGGCGTAGATGATATTCGGATCGGACGGATCAAAACAATAGGTGTCGGTTGTCCCTTTAAAATAGAGTGTTTTCCACTGATTGCCACCGTCTTTAGTTAAAAAAGTGCCGGTCATATCACACAAGGTCATCATCACGTCCTTATCGTGCGGGCTTATTACCGGCACAAATACTGTCCCGCCGCCGCCGGGTCCTATCGGAATCCATTCGTCGCAGTTATCGCCGATTAAACAGGATGGTTGCGTACCCGACCCGCACGAATTAAATAATACGGTCAGTAACATAAAACATACGGCTGAAATATGCCGTAAAAGGTTTGTCTTTTTTGATTTCATCATATTTGTTTTTTTTGAATAGTAACTCTTTCCTAATTCCGTATCAAGTGCAGCATGACAGTTCAGAATGACCTCGTAAATCTAAAATCTAAATTGTAGTTGTTTTCCTGAAGGGTAGATACCCTTTGCTCCCAGATATTCCTCCATGCGAAGACACTCATTCCACTTGGCGCACCGCTCACTGCGGGCGACTGAGCCAACCTTGATCTGTCCTGCGTTTGATGCGATTGCGATATGCACAATTGCAGTATCTTCGGTCTCGCCGGAACGATGAGACACGACGGCGGTCCACCCGGCGCGCTTGGCCATCTCGATGGACTCTACGGTTTCGGTTACCGTGCCTATCTGATTCAGTTTGATGAGAATCGAATTGGCCGCTCCTTGCTCGATCCCTTTGCGCAGAATGGAGGGGTTTGTTACAAACAGGTCGTCTCCCACGATCTGGATCTTCCCGCCCATGGCGTCGGTAAACATCTTCCAGCCTTCCCAATCGTCCTCGGAAAAACCGTCTTCTATGGAAATGATGGGGTACTGCCGACACAGCCCTTCATAAAGCTTGACCATCTGGGCGGCATCCCGCTTTGATCCGTCAGACTTTCGGAACGTATATTTCCCTTTCTCTCCGAACTCTGACGCGGCGACATCCAGCGCGATGAAGATATCTTTTCCCGGCTTGTAGCCGGCTTTCACAACCGCCTCCAGAATCACTTCGATCGCCTCGGCGTTCGAACGCAAGGATGGGGCAAAGCCGCCCTCATCGCCAACGTTTGTGTTCAATCCTTTCCCTTTAAGAACTTTCTTCAGGTTATGGAATGTCTCCACTCCCATCCTGAGAGCATCCGAGAAGTTCTTCGCGCCGGCAGGCATTACCATAAATTCCTGGAAGTCAACGTTGTTGTCGGCGTGAGAGCCACCGTTCAGAATATTCATCATCGGAACGGGAAGCATGTATCCGCCCACTCCTCCAAGGTACCTGTACAGCGGCAACCCGCACGCGTCAGCGGCCGCGCGGGCCACGGCCATCGAGACTCCAAGAATTGCGTTGGCTCCCAGCTTCCCTTTATTGTGCGTTCCGTCGAGATTGATAAGCATCCGGTCAATCGCCGCCTGCTCCACCGCGTCAAGCCCGATAAGCTTGGGGGCAATCACCTGGTTGACATTACGGACTGCCTTCGTCACGCCTTTTCCCATGTAGTATTTCGGGGCGCCGTCGCGCAGTTCAACCGCTTCCCTGGTGCCGGTGGAGGCCCCGGAAGGCACAATGGCGCGCCCTTCCGCTCCAGACTCGAGAAGCACCTCGACTTCAACCGTCGGATTGCCGCGGGAGTCGAGCACTTGTCTTCCGTGTACATCGATGATCATCGTCATGCGCATCTCCTTGAATTCAAATAATCCGGATCGCTGATGCACAAACCGCTTGTATCTCTGGCGACGGACGCCACAAACTTATCAAACGCGCGCCGAAGTTAAATTGGCGCGACCAAAGCGCTCCGCCGGTTTCCACCCAACGAATACCGCCTCGGCAAAACAAGCCGAAAAATCAGCAAGGCGCAAGAATCTAAAAACTCTTTGCGCCGGTTTTCGTTCATAAAAATACGCCCCGGCCACCTTGCTTAAGGTACGGCCGGGGCTAAATTACCGAAGCCGCGAACAATGGTCGCTGCCTGTTACTTTTTTTTGCCGCCAATCGCTTCTTTGAGAACTTTGCCAGGCGTAAACTTGGGAACCTTGGCAGCTTTGATCTTTATGGCCTCGCCGGTCTGAGGGTTGCGTCCCATGCGAGCCTTCCGGCTAGTGACTCCAAAGGTGCCAAAACCGGTTAAGGTCAACTTGTCTCCTTTTTTAAGGCATTTGATGACCGCATTCTGGAACGCTTCGACAGCTGATTCCGCCTGACCCTTCCCTATTCCCGCTCCCGCGCGAATGGCCTCGACCAGTTCTGCCTTCGTCATATTGCCGACCTCCATCAATTTTTATAAAGCTCCCCGGTGTACGGAGAAAAACAGCGAAAAACACGACATCACTTTGAACTTGGATTAGTTTTACAAACCCCGAACTCATTAATACTGAAAGGAGTTCGCATGTCAAGGCTAAACGATGTCTTTTGAAATCGAACGACTTACAAAAAGAACTTAGCGAACAGTACGGGTATAATAAAATGTTATGCTTCGAAACCGTAAACTCATCACCTTCATGGGCATATCGCTACTGTTCCACGTGGCCATGCTCCTGTTTGCTTATCTCTTCCCTTCGGCTCCGCCTAAAAAGGAAATAGTAACGGAGGTCAGTATCGCGGATATCCCGCGCTCCGAAGATTTTCTGCCTTCAAAGCCCGGCATCATTGAAGGACAACGTCCGACCGCGCCGCCGCCCACGCAAAAAGAAGATATGCTTGGACGAGTCCCCGACCTTCCCGTTAAAACAGATCTGCCGCCGGAAAAATCGTTCCCCGCTCCTCGCCCTGACGAGAAAGAGCAGCGACAAGCAAAAACCGAGAAGGCACGGCAGGCAAAAGCAACAGAGGCGGAACAAGCAGACGCCACTGAATCACAGAGCGCGTCTGACACAGAACCATCAAGTCTTACAGAATCTCCGGAAAGCCAGCCTTCTTCTTCAGGAGATTCGCCACGCTCTCTTCGCGATCTCACCCCAACGCTGGGAAAACTGGTGATGACCCAAAACGAACCGTCCGGCGGACGAGGTGAAGGAGAATCGCGCGGCAGCGCCGCAGGCACCGGAGGAAAAGCTTCCGAGAATAAAGGTGTCGTAGAAGAAAGCGGTGGCGGCTTCCGGCTGACATCGTTGAACGCGCCGGAAATTCAGTACATCTCCTATTTCGCGTCGATCAAGCGAAAAATAGAGCTTGTATGGCAATACCCGTACGATGCGGCCGTACAAGGAATCCAGGGAGAACTGCAGATTGATTTCGTGATAGGGCGAAACGGCAAACTGGAATCAGTCGAGTTGGTACGAGGGTCCGGCTACAAAATTCTGGACGAAGAAGCAATCAGGTCGATACGGAAAGCGGCTCCTTTCGATCCTATTCCAGCAGAGTACAACATCCCCAATCTCCAAATCCGGGGAAGGTTCGTTTACACGCACGGCGGCAAGCTGCGCATCATGCGCTGACCCGGCGGCTTTACCTTTGTTCTTAAAATCAAAACGCTTCGCGTTTCACGCGAAGCATCCATACCGCGCATTCCAGATAAAAAATAAAGCCGCTTCCATTCCGGATTGGAATTATCCCTCCCCGGAATACTTTTCGTAATCGTCAGCAGACAGCAGGAAATCCATTTCACCGCAATCAGAAGGCGTGATTTCCAGGAGCCACCCTTCGGCGTATGGATCGCGGGTGACATTTCGCGGAACAATTTCCGCAACGGAGTTCGCGTCCACCACGCTCCCCGTAAGAGGAGAAACGATCTCGAAAACAGTGAGAGAAGACCCTACAAGCCCTATCGGTTCCCCGGCCGCTATCGCTGTATCCCTATTTGGCAATCCCACGGAAACAGCGTCTCCCAGAAACCTTCCAGGAACGTGGGTCAACCCCATGCGTATTTTTCCGCCGGAAACCGGAAGCGCCCATATGTGCGACCTCGAGTACCTTCGGTCGGAGGGAGGGATCATTTCAGCGACCGCGTGGCCGCTTCGTATGTATTCTGGAGAAGCATGGCGATGGTCATCGGGCCGACCCCACCGGGCACAGGGGTGATGGCCCCCGCAACCTCCTTCGCTTCATCGAAGGCAATGTCGCCACATAGCTTTCCCTGATCGTCCCGGTTAATTCCGACGTCGATGACAACCGCGCCGGGCTTGATCCAGGAACCCCTGATCATCCGCGCTTTCCCCACCGCCGCAATCACCACATCGCCGCTGCGAACCACGGAGGACAAATCTTCGGTCCGGGAGTGACAAAGAGTGACTGTCGCGTGACGAGACAAAAGAAGCATGGCCACAGGCTTTCCCACGAGATTGCTGCGTCCCACGACCACGGCATGCTTTCCCTTGAGCTCTATTTTCTCATGGTCGAGCATCCGCATGACTCCGTACGGCGTACACGGTATAAATCCGGCGTCACCCGCAAACAGAAGGCCGGCGTTTACCGGATTAAGGCCATCGACATCTTTTGCCGGGTCAATCGCCTTTATCACTTTTCCGGAATCAATATGCTTTGGAAGCGGCAGTTGCACGAGAATTCCGTGGACGGAGGGGTCGGCGTTCAGACGCGACACCACCTTCAACAACTCCCGCTCCTCCGTCTCCGTCGGAAGTTCGATCATGCGAGAAAGAAACCCGGCTTCGTCAGCGGCCTTTTCCTTGTTGCGAACGTAAATCCTGGAAGCGGGGTCCTCTCCGACAAGAACCACAGTAAGTCCGGGCCTAACTCCGGTTCGCGCAACCAGCTCCGCGACTTTGGTTTTGACTTCCGCGCGAACGGAGGCGGCGATAGCCTTTCCGTCGATCAAGGCCGCAGTCATCCGGACCTCTCTTGAAAACTCTTTTTTTATTTTTCTCTTTTTAGTCGGGATCGGTCGACAGCTTCGGCAAAGGCCGCGTTGACATAGCGGGAGCGGACGCTCCTTTTTTCTTTCCCGCCGTCTGGCCTTTTTCCGGAGCCGGAAGCTGCGATTTTTTTCCGTAGTCGGTGGCGTAAAACCCGCTCCCCTTGAAAATAACCGCGCCGCTTGATATTTTCCGCTCCGACGCGCCGCCGCACTCTTCGCATTTTACCCGCGGGGTCTCGTTCATCCCGTGAATCCGCTCGGTAATTGCCCCGCATTTTTTGCATATGTATTCATAAATCGGCATATCTTTTTTAATCCTCCGTAGCGCCTGTTTCGCTGCAACAGAAAAGGCGCTCCCCGGACCGCGTAGCCCGGAGAGCGCCATAAGCGCTTGTTTATCTTAATACAGATTTCCGCCCGGAGACGACGGATGAATCGGCATCGGGTTGCTGGATTTCTCTTCCGGCTTGTCGGCAATGGCGCACTCGGTGGTGATCATAAGGCTTGCCACCGACGCCGCGTTCTGCAGCGCCACACGGGTAACTTTCGTCGGATCAAGAATACCGGCCTTCATCAGGTCTTCGAACTCCTCGGTGCCGGCGTTATATCCGTAGTTCCCCTTGCCGGTCTTGATCTTGTCGACGATAACGCCGCCGTCCTGGCCGGCGTTGATTGCGATCTGCTTGGCAGGCTCAATCAGCGACCGCTTCACGATGTCCACGCCCGCCTGCTGGTCGATATGGTCCAGCTTCATTGTTTCAAGAACGCTCGCCGCCCGGATGTAAGCAACGCCGCCGCCGGGAACGATCCCTTCTTCGACCGCCGCGCGAGTCGCGTGCAGCGCATCTTCGACACGGGCCTTTTTCTCTTTCATCTCGGCCTCGGTGGCCGCGCCGACGTTGATCACGGCGACGCCTCCGACAAGCTTGGCCAACCGTTCCTGGAGCTTCTCTTTATCGTACTCGGAAGAAGTTTCCTCGATCTGGGCGCGGATCTGCTTCACGCGCGCTTCGATTTCGGCCTTCTTGCCGGCGCCGTCGATGATCGTGGTATTTTCCTTGTCGATAACGACACGCTTTGCGCGGCCCAGATCGTTCAAGGTGACCGCTTCGAGCTTGATTCCCATTTCTTCGGCAATCGACTTGCCGCCGCTGAGGATCGCGATGTCCTCAAGCATGGCTTTCCGACGGTCCCCAAAGCCGGGAGCCTTGACAGCGGCTACGGACAGGGTGCCGCGCAGCTTGTTTACAACCATGGTGGCCAGCGCCTCGCCCTCGACATCCTCAGCGACGATCAACAGCGGCTTGCCGCTGCGCGCGATCTGCTCGAGTACCGGGAGAAGGTCCTTCATATTGGAGATCTTTTTCTCATGGACAAGGATATACGGCTCGTCGAGAACAACTTCCATCCGCTCCGGGTCCGTGACGAAATAAGGGGAAAGGTAGCCGCGATCAAACTGCATGCCTTCGACGATCTCAAGGGTGGTCTCCATACCCTTGGCTTCTTCGACCGTGATGACGCCTTCTTTGCCGACCTTGGACATAGCCTCGGAAATGATGTTGCCGATAGTCTCATCGTTATTTGCGGAGATGGTCCCTACCTGCGAGATCTCCTTGGGGTCTTTGGTCTGCTTGGACATCTTCTTCAGTTCGGCGGTAACAGACTCGACCGCCTTGTCGATCCCGCGCTTGAGGTCCATCGGATTGTAGCCGGCGGCGACAAGCTTTGCGCCTTCGCGGTAGATCGCCTGCGCCAGAAGAGTAGCGGTAGTAGTGCCGTCGCCGGCCACATCGCTCGTCTTGGAGGCGACTTCCTTCACCATCTGCGCGCCCATGTTTTCGTATTTATCAGACAGCTCGATTTCCTTGGCAACCGTCACGCCGTCTTTGGTTACTACCGGGGAACCGAAAGACTTGTCGAGGATGACATTGCGGCCCCGAGGGCCGAGGGTGACTTTGACCGCATCCGCCAACGCGTCGACGCCCGTCTTGATCTTGGAGCGGGCCTCCTCGCTGAATTTCAAAATTTTCGCCATGTTGCCTTATCCTCCTTCTTCGGATTCTTTGTGTATATTTTGATTTCAGGTTTTACTTGGAGATGACAGCGAGAATGTCGTCTTCGCGCATGATCAGATGCTCGACGCCGTCGACTTTTATGTCGGTTCCGGAGTATTTCCCAAACAGAATGCGGTCGCCTTCTTTCACTTCACAGGGAATGCGGGAGCCGTTATCGGCCACCTTGCCGGGACCCACCGCTACCACCAGGCCTTCCTGCGGCTTTTCCTTGGCGCTGTCGGGGATGATGATTCCGCCCTTGGTTTTCGTTTCCTCTTCCATCCGCTTGATCAGTATTCTGTCCTGCAACGGCTTGACTTTCATGCTTACCTCCTCCTCCTTGATATGGAATGATGCTTCAAATCGCTTTGTCGTTGTTAGCACTCGTTTTTATCGAGTGCTAACAACGATCATAACGAAGCGCTCAAAGTCCTGTCAAGAAAATTGCGATGCCGGGTAAAAAAGCAGAAAAATTCAGAGCTTACGACGAAACATTTCTTCTTCGAAATATTTCTTATAAAGGATGTCCCACTCCCGTTCGCCCTCATGTACGCGACGGGAAAGACGGGAAATCTTCTCGCGGGCAGCGGCGTCCGCCCCCTCCTCCATACGAGCATACGACAGCAGTACCGCCTTGGCCTCGCGGTGCGCGGCGGATTCGTCAGTAAACACAGCCGCCTCCGCCTTCTGGAGAGACTTGCGGACAAGATGAGCCAAGTGTGAAATACGCGCTTCCGTCAAACGCACCTGCTTTACCTCCGCTATAAAACAATGCCCCGCTCATGCGCGAGGCGTTCCTTGATCTTCTGGAAGAGAATCCGCGTATTGGCCTGCATCGCATCGGCCTTCCCCACATGGCGGTCAAGCAGTTTGGCCGCTTCCAGATCGAGATCCTCTTCCCGCTGAATGTCTTTTCTTATTTCGGCGGCCATCCTGGCCACAACAGCCTCATCAGCTTCCTTCGAGCGAATAAGCCCCTTCGATTTCCAGCGGGAAAGAATCTCCGCGCAGATGCGCCGGATCTGTTCGTCTGTAAGTTTCATCCGGGCCTCCCGCCGCGCCGGCTTCCGCTGACCCATTTTCGGAAATCGGAGCCGATTATCCCTTTCTTCCTGTATCTTTCCATCGAAACCGCGCAGGGGCAATCTCTTACTTCTTTTTCTATGGACGCCATGGCGGCAATGGCAATTTCGGGAATGGCGTTTTTTGCAGCCTCCACCGCCGAAACTTCCTTTTGAGGCAACATTCCTTCGAACAGATCGCCAGGGCGATACGGGAGATCGCGCACTCCTTCCGCGTAATTCGTCACGTAAGCCACCGCGGCGTAGCAAATTTCGAGCTCTCGGGCGAGGAAGGCTTCGGGGCACAGCGTCATGCCGACAAGATTTGCCCCGGCCATGGCAAAGAAGCGGATCTCGGCGGCCGTTTCGAGCCGCGGCCCCTCGGTGCAAGCGTAGACGCCGCCTGAATGAAGCCGGGAGACAGAGTTGTTCTTATCCGCAGCGGCACGAAACGCAACCCGAAGCGCCTCGCAGAACACGGGATGCTGCCTGATAAAGCCTATGCCGCCGTTTTCATAAAAAGTCGACGGACGGCTCCGCGTAAAATCGAGGAGGCCGTCAGGTAGAACCAGATCGCCTGGGCGGTATTTTTTGGAGATAGCTCCCGGTCCCGTCCAGGAAAGAATCCTCTCCACCCCCAACAGCTTCGCCGCATAGACGTTGGCACGGTAATTTACATAAGAGGCTGTCTTTTCGTACCCTCGCTCGCCGTGACGGGACAAAAAGAGATACCGGAAACCGTCTTTATGAAAATCGTGGACAGGGTTAGAGAGACCATAAGGAGTGCGAACCCGCCGGGAAGAAAGACACTCCCCCAAGATCCCCGAAGGAAGGGCATATGCTCCTGATCCTCCCAACAGGAGGATCCGCGGCTTCCCGCAAAAGGCAGCGCGGCTCAGAATAAAACCCGTACGCCCATAAGCGCGTTCCAGCCGCTCAAATCGACGTTGAAACCCTCAAACCTGGATTTGATCCAGTGATACCGCCCTTCCATATTCAAGGCAACTCTTGGGGTCAGCCAGAAGTCCATCCCAAAAGACATGTACCCGCCTAAATCCGCCGTATCGTCTTTTACGCCTCTTTTTTCGTCGAGGCTGGCAAAATATATCCCCAACCCCGCGCCTATATAAGGCTCAACGACAGGATTGGGAATAATCAGCCGACCGCCGACCGTAAGCGGCAACACGGAAAGATCTCCATCGTAAACATTGCTTTTCGATCCGAAATATCCGACCGATCCCTCAACCGCGAAAAACGGCGTTAGGCGGTTGCCGAAAATTACGTTGAAGGCAAAGCCGGTATTATAGGTCGCCAGGCCGTCGCGCCAATCATCATTGGGCTCGTAAAAACCCAACTGGACGCCGACATACCCCGGGCCGTAATTCATGTGGGTCTGCGGCGGAACCGCGGCGGCTCTCGGGGGAGAAGACGACGCCGGAGGCGGTGGCGGTGGTAGTGAAGAAGGCTCTTCTCTCGTGTATCCCCGTTCATACCGATCATATTCGGCGGCAAAAGCTGCCCCGGCCAAAACCGCCATTACCACCAACGCTGTCGACAAAACCACAGCTTTTCTCATCACAACCTCCTTTAATCACCGAAGCAATGATACCGGCTTCGAGGATATAATGAGCATATTTTGCAAACAACCAATTACAAAATAATACGAAGCGGTCGCAAAAGAAATTCATGATCATTACTATGAAGACAAGAGTTGATCCAGCTTATGAAAAGGCGCAATCCGAGGGCCTTGGTCACTGACATTTGATAAATTCGCCGACCTGACGGTGACAATTCGAACCTTTGTCCAGGCGACGGAAAGGACGCTTACGATCCGTAAACTAATCCTGCTGGCTCTCGCGGCAACGCTGTTGATTTTCATTGTTCTGCTTTTCCGCGCAAGCATGCTGTATATCAAGTTGGGAAACGACTTCGCGGGAGACTCCTGGGAAATCCCTTCGATACTATACGGACGTCCCACAAAAATCCGTGTCGGGGATCACTTGGGGAACTTGAGGCTCGAGGAGCGCCTGAAAAGACTCTCCTACACGAAGGTCTCCGGGACCCCGGATCGTCCAGGAACCTATTCCCTGGAATCTGGGCGAGCCCGGATATTCACCCGCGGCTACCGTATATATGAACTCCCTTCAAGCGGCGGCCCGGCGGAACTGGAAATCCGCAACGGCAGGGTTGCGTCCATCGTCACGCGGGCTGGAAACCCGCTTGAGTCGGTCCGCATCGAGCCGGAAGAAATTGCGCGTATCCTGGGACCCAAGAGGGAATCCCGCCGGCTGATTCCTCTCTCTTCTATCCCCGACTCGATGAAGAACGCGGTGATCGCCTCCGAGGACACGCGTTTCCATTCCCATCGTGGGATCGATTTCGTCGGAATCGCGCGAGCTACGTTAACCAACCTCAAGGATCGACGCTTTACCCAGGGCGGCTCCACCATCACGCAACAGGTGGCGAAAAACTTCTTCCTGTCTCCGAAAAAAACCCTGATGCGGAAACTGCGCGAAGCCGAGCTTGCGATCATCCTCGAGTTGCGGTTCACGAAAAACGAAATTCTGGAAATGTACCTGAACAAGATCTATTTCGGGCAGGACGGCACCGTCGGGGTATACGGAATAGAGGAAGCCGCGCACTTCTATTTCTCGAAGGAAGCTTCCGACCTGACTCTCGAAGAGTCGGCGCTTTTGGCCGGAATCATCCGATCTCCGAACCGCTACTCCCCTTTTAAAGACAAGCGCGCGGCCAAAGAACGGCGAAACACGGTCCTTAACCAGATGCGCCGCATGAACATGATCAGCGAAGATGAACTGCGCGTAGCATTAACATCTCTTTTGGTCGTCCAGCCGCAACCAACCAAGCCGCGGCTTGCGCCATATTTCATGGACTATATCCAGCGGATCACGGCCGAGGAACTGGGAGACGAGGAACTGTTCCGCACCGGGTACCGCTTCAACACGACGCTTGATCCGCTCCTTCAATCGTTGGCGGAGAAAGCTGTCGCCGAAGGATTGGCCGAAATAGACAAGACGCTTCCTCCCTCCGACGAGCCGCTTCAGGCGGCGCTGGTGGCAGTGGACCCGGCCACCGGAGAAATGATCGCCATGGTCGGAGGGCGGGAGTACGGCATCTCCCAGTTCAACCGGGCCACAAGCGCCAGACGGCAGCCCGGAAGCGCCTTCAAGCCTTTCGTCCTGCTGGCTGCGATGCGGCAGACGTTAGAAGGCAGGGGTGGGATCACCCTCTCGACGACAGTCTCGGGCGAACCAATCACTTTCAAGACCCCCCAAGGACCGTGGACGCCGTCAAACAGCGACGGGAAAACATACGGAAACATCTCCGTGCGGACGGCGATCGAGAACTCCGTAAACACCGCGACTGTCCGGCTCGCCGACGAAGTGGGGCTCGATGAAGTGGTAAAAACCGCCAAGGCCGCCGGAATCACAAGCCGCCTGCCCTCCTTGCCTTCCATGCCGCTTGGAAGCTTCGAGGTAACCCCTATGGAGCTTGCGTACGCTTACACGACAATCGCCTCGCGGGGAATCCGGTTCGATCCGTTTCCGCTGTTCTCCATTACGAACGCCGACGGCGGGATCATCTCGGAAAAAAGGGGGCGCAATGAGCGGACGATTGATCCGCGCACGACATACCTGACCGCCTACGCAATGGAAGGGACGATTGAGCGCGGCACAGGGAGAATCGCCAGGGCATTGGGAATCCGCTTCACGGCATCCGGCAAGACCGGCACGACGAATGACAACCGGGACTCCTGGTTCGTCGGTTTTACTCCAGACATCGTTTGCGCCGTCTGGGTGGGATACGATTCCGAGGCCAACACAAAGCTGACCGGCGCGCGCGGGGCGCTGCGCATCTGGTCGCGCTTCATGCGGTCCGTTTATCCCGAAGCGGAACCGACGGCCCTGACACCCCCCGACGGTGTGGAATTCGAGGAGATTGACCCCGCCTCTGGCTTTCTTGCCACAAGCAACTGCACACAGAAGTTTCGGGAAGCGTATCTGATCGGTACAGCCCCTAAAGATACTTGCCCCATCCACCCGGTAAGCCCGGCTTTGGACATTTTCCGTAAAGGATTCAAAAGCCTTGGCGATTATTTCCGGAGCCTGTTCAAGTAATGGATTTTCTGATATAAAAGCTGACTTTAATCCGAGGAAAGAAGCAAACCAGCCATGGATTACAAGGACACCCTGAACCTGCCGCAGACAGATTTCCCGATGCGGGCAAACCTCGCCCAACGCGAACCCGAGACGCTTGCCCGGTGGGACACGATGGATCTGTACCGGATGATGCTGGAACACCGTAAAGACCGTCCCACCTTCGTCCTCCATGACGGCCCGCCGTACGCAAACGGCCATATCCACATCGGGCACGCGCTGAACAAGATCCTTAAGGACATCATCATAAAGCACCGCTCGATGACAGGTCACCTCTGCAAGTACATCCCCGGCTGGGATTGCCACGGCCTGCCTATCGAACACCAGGTGGACAAGACGCTTGGCGAGAAGAAAGAGACAATCCCGACGGATGTAAAAAGACGTCTCTGCCGTGAATACGCCGAAAAGTTCATCGACATACAAAGAAAAGAGTTCAGGCGCCTTGGCATCCAGGGCGATTGGGAACACCCGTACCTGACGATGAAATACGAATATGAAGCGCAAATCTTGCGGGAGATGGGGCGCTTCTTTGAGTCGGGAGCGGTCTACCGCGGAACAAAGCCGGTCTACTGGTGCATGACCTGCCGCACCGCTTTGGCCGAAGCCGAAGTCGAATACGCGGACCATGTCTCCCATTCCGTCTACGTTAAGTTCCCGTTCATCGACCCGCCGGAGAAGATCCACCCGGCGCTGGCGGGGAAAAAGGTCTCCTTTGTCATATGGACAACCACACCCTGGACCATTCCGTCAAATCTGGCCGTAGCGATGCATCCGGATTTCGATTACGCCGCCATAGAGGCTCAAGGCGAAGTCTTTGTCGTCGCCAACGAACTGGCCGATCGGTTTATCGAAGAAACAGGCCTTCACGACGCGAGCAAAATAGCCGTGTTCCGCGCGGATGGCCTGGAACGGCTACGCTGCAAGCACCCGCTCTTTGACCGGGACTCTATTCTTGTTTTGGCCGATTACGTGACGCTTGACACCGGTACCGGCCTGGTCCACACCGCGCCCGGACACGGACGCGAGGACTACGAAACCGGCATTAAATACGGCCTCCCGGTCTATGCGCCGCTCGATGACAACGGGCGCTTTACAAAAGATGTTCAATTCTTCGCGGGCAAACAGGTCTTTGAGGCAAACCCTCTGGTGGTCGAAAAACTGGAAGAAGCTGGCGCGCTCATGCGGCAAGGGAAGCTCACCCACTCCTACCCGCACTGCTGGCGCTGCAAATCGCCTATCATCTTCCGGGCGACGAAACAGTGGTTCATCTCGATGGACAAAACAGACCTTAGGGAAAAAACGCTCTCCGAGATCCGCAAGGTGCGCTGGGTCCCCGACTGGGGACAGGAGCGGATCGAAGGGATGATCGCCAACCGGCCCGACTGGTGCATTTCCAGGCAGCGTTCCTGGGGTGTGCCTATCGCCGTTTTTCAGTGTACCGAGTGCGAGCGCCTGCTCATGGACCGCCCGATCATCGACCGCGTTGCCGACTTCTTCGAAAAGGAAGGAGCGGACGCCTGGTTCAAACGGGAAGCGGCGGAACTACTCCCGCCGGGAACAACATGCCCGGATTGCGGAAAATCGTCCTTCCAGAAAGGATCCGACATCCTGGATGTGTGGTTCGACTCCGGAGTCTCTTACGCCGCCGTGTGCGAAGGAAAGGAGGCGCTTGGAATACCAGCGGATCTGTACCTCGAAGGCTCGGACCAGCACCGCGGCTGGTTCCATTCCTCAATCCTCGCTTCGGTTGGAACTCGCGGCTTTGCCCCCTACCGCAGCGTACTCACACACGGGTTCGTTGTAGACGGCAAGGGCGAGGCGATGCACAAATCCAAAGGAAACGTAATTGCCCCTGAGGAGATCATCAAGAAAAACGGCGCCGAGCTTCTGCGCTTGTGGGTTGCCGCCGCGGATTACCGGGACGACATCCGGCTGTCCAAAGACATTCTCGACCGGCTTACGGAAGCGTATCGCAGAATCCGCAACACCATCCGGTACCTGCTTTCAAACTTGAGCGATTTCGTGCCCGGCTGGGAGACGGTTCCGTTCGAAAAAATGGAAGAGATCGACCGGTATGCCCTTGTCACGTTCCAGCAACTCGTGTCGAAGGTGCGAAACGCTTACGAAAATTACGAGTTCCACATCGTCTATCACTCGGTAAATGATTTTTGCGCCGTTGACTTATCCTCGTTTTATCTGGATGTCCTGAAGGACCGGATATACTGCTCCGACGCCAACGCCCCCAGCCGCAAATCCGCGCAGTCGGCCATCTTCGAAATCGCAAAAGGGATGCTGACGCTGATCGCTCCGGTTTTGTCTTTCACAGCGGAAGAGGCATGGGGATACCTGCCCAATCACCTTGGGAAAACGGAAAGCGTCTTTTTGACCGACATGCACGAGGCGCAAAATCTGCCCGACGCCGACGGACTGTCCGCGCGCTGGGAGCAGATCCTTGCGCTTAGGTCCGAAGTGGCCAAACCGCTGGAGACCGCGCGCAAAGAAAAACTCATCGGAAGCAATTTAGACGCGCTGGTGACTGTGACTCCCGGCCCGTTTTCCGGCCTGATGGAGTCTCATCTACAGGCGATCCGTGAAACGCTCATCGTATCCGGCATCCAGATCGGCGACCTTTCAGGCCCGGATTTGTACGAAAGCGCAACGTTTCCCGGCCTCAAAATCAAGATTGAAAAAGCGCCATGGGAGAAATGCGAGCGGTGCTGGACCCACGCGCCGGAGGTCGGCACGCTTGACGGAAGCCCCGACCTGTGCGGTCGCTGCGCCGCTGTGATAGGCAAGTGACATGCCGCCGTCGGCAGGCGCAAGAACCATCTTTGCTTCTCTTTTGGTGGCGCTGCCGGTTGCCGTAGCCGATCAGGTTACTAAAGTGTGGGCGGCCGCCCGCCTTCTCCCGCATGAAGTAACGGAGGTCATCCCCGGCTGTTTCAACCTTGTCCATGCCCGAAATCCCGGAGTGGCTTTTAGTCTGTTTGCCGGTTTTGATGAACGATGGGTGCGCCCGACCTTGACGGTCATAACTATCCTGGCAATAGGCGGGCTGCTCGCCGCTTCCCGATCCCTCTCCGGCAAACGATCAGGGCTATGGGGGCTTGGGCTGGTCATCGGCGGAGCGGTCGGAAACCTGATCGACCGGATAAGGCTTGGCTACGTAATCGACTTTATCGACGTCTACCTTGGCCGCTTCCACTGGCCCGCTTTCAATGTCGCGGATATAGGCATCACCGTGGGAATCTGCCTGCTCGCCGCGGATATGATCTTCGAAAATAAATCAGCGTAAGGTAAAACCGGGCAAACCCAAATCAAGGAAGCGCGCCGCCGACCACCATCCGAATCGCGTGATTGCCGTAGTCGGCGATATAGACGTTGCCGCGTGAATCGACCGTAATGCTGCGCGGATCGTACAGTTGCGCTTCGGTTGCCGGACCGCCGTCACCCGAAAACCCTAAACTTCCATTGCCGGCAAATGTCCGTACAACATTTTCGGAAGTAATGTGCAAGACACGGCTTTTACCCTCTTCAACGAAAAAGATCTTGCCTGTTATCGGATTGTAGTCAACGACACGAGGTTTTACCGGCGCCATGGCAAGAGGCGCCACTCCTTCTGAAAAAGGTCTTTTATTTACGTCATCCGCGACAAGATATCGAACATCGCTGTCTAAAAGATTTAATTGCATAATCCGGTTATTTCCGGTGTCGGCAATTATCAAGGAGCCACTTTCCGAAGCATATGTGATCCCGGATGGTTCGTTGGCCGAGTAACAATTAAATGGCTCCGTAGCGCCGCACAACGCGCCATCCTTGACAAAATTAGGCACAGTTAAATCAGAAATTTGGTGGAAATAGACCCGCGAATCGACGTGGTTCACAAAAAACAACAAGTTACTGCTTACAACGGCAAGGTTGAACCAGTCCCAGCCTGCGGGACTGATTGCCTTGCCGTCGTACATGACCTTCAGGATTTCGCCTTCGTCGGAAATTTTGATGATCTGGTTCGAATAGGTGGACAGGTATATGTTGCCTGCCCGATCGACATCTATGTCAGAAGCAAAACCGACGGGAGCGGAAGAAGCGTCGATACCAACAATGTTACCGGCGTCGGCTGGGCCAAATCCGCCGTTTCCGGCAAAGTTTGAGACATAGCCGTAGCGATCGATCCGTTTTACTTTTCCGTTTTCGGCGGACGAAAAATAGATCGAGTCATCCGGCCCCGACTTGACAGCCGAAGGATTCCTGGTTTTTGCGGCGCTGCTTAGACCTCCGTCGCCAGAATCGCCGGACACGCCGTGCCCTCCGGCGGCTTGGGCACCGCAGATTGTCACAATAGTCCCTTTCGCGTGCATCACCACCCCGACCGTTTTATCCTCCCCCGGCGAAAGCGTAATGCCGCGTGTCCAGCCGCGGCCAAGCAACTCGGATCTCGTGCCAAGGAAAGGCGCGTCGCCGCGGTACTCGTCCACCTCGACCGAAATGCGCGTTCCGGGCGGAACGCCTCTTATTACCCCGCGCCCTTCGGAGCGCTCAAACCATGCCTCGATCGGGCTAAAACCGGGGCCAAGAACCCGAATAAGAATCCGGTTTGAAGGATTCAACTCGTATGAGGCGGAAACAGGGTTGTGAAATACCGAGGCATACGGAAGCTCCGACCGGGATTCAGCGTCCGGCATATTCCAGGAAGCAGCGGGATCGGAATATGCCAGATTCACTGAAAGAACGCCGTCGGAGTCAAAGCGTCCGCATGAGGAAAGGCCAACAGCGGCAAACAGAAAAACTATGCGCAAAACAGAGCCGAACACCAAAATCTCCCGGAAAAAAAGTTGCTCATATTAACTCTCTTCCGGGTGTCACGCAAGAAAACTCTACGCCGTAACGCCAAAAAACCAAACCCCGCATCAGGCGGCGAATACCGCAACCGCGGCATCAACGCGGCGCTTTTCATTGGCAGCCGATCATTGAAACTGATTTTGAAAAGGCGCAAAGCGCAAACTTTCACGCGCATCATTTAACAAGTAAGGAAACAAAAAAGAGGGGGCATTAAAAATTCGCCCCCTCTTATTCGCAGCATTTCAGCCAAAGCGCACCGCGTGCGGACGCTCCGGTATTTATGCGTCAGCAATCAAAGTACAGGAAAAATTCGTGCGGATGCGGCCGCAGATTGATCTGGTTTACTTCGGCCTCTATCTTGTACTCGATCCACTTCTCAATCACGTCGATGGTGAACACATCACCCTTGAGCAGAAATTCGTGGTCCTGCTCAAGCATCTTCAAGGACTCCTCAAGCGATCTTGGAGTAGTCGGGACACCCGATAGTTCCTCTGGCGAAAGCGCGTATATGTCCTTGTCAAGCGGCTGCCCCGGATCGATCTTGTTCTGGATACCGTCCAGGCCCGCCATGAGCTGCGACGCAAAGGAGAGATAACCGTTGCACGCCGGATCGGGCGTGCGAAACTCCAGCCGTTTTGCCTTCGGGGAGGCGGAATACATCGGTATCCGGATCGACGCGGAACGGTTTCGGCTGGAATACGCAATATTTACCGGCGCTTCATATCCCGGAACCAGACGCTTGTAAGAGTTTGTGGTCGGGTTGCTGAAGGCGCACAGCGCCTTTGCGTGCTTCAGGACACCGCCGATATACCAAAGCGCCATCTTTGAAAGGCCGCCGTACTCATCCCCCGCGAAAAGCGGCTTGCCGTCCTTCCAGAGCGACTGATGAGTGTGCATGCCGGACCCGTTATCCGAGAAAACCGGCTTCGGCATGAACGTAACCGTCTTGCCTGCCTTGCGGGCAACATTTTTCACGACGTACTTGTACCACTGCAAAGCGTCGGCGACCTTCACAAGAGTGTCGAAACGCAGGTCTATCTCTGACTGCCCGGCAGTGGCAACCTCGTGGTGCTGCGCTCCGATCTTCAGCCCCACCTGCGTCATAACGCGAACCATCTCGTCGCGCAGGTCATGAAGAGAGTCGGCTGGCGGAACGGGAAAATACCCTTCCTTGTAGCGCTGTTTATACCCAAGGTTTGGTTTTTCGTCGCGCCCTGAGTTCCAGATCCCTTCCACGGAATCAAGAAAGTAATAACCGTGATCCGGACCGGTGGAATACCGAACATCGTCCAGGATGAAAAATTCCAGTTCGGGACCAAAAAAAGCCGTGTCGGCGATTCCGGTCGACTTCAGGTAGGCTTCGGCCTTGCGAGCGATATTGCGCGGATCGCGGCTATACGCTTCTTTGGTAATCGGATCGACAATATTGCATATAAGCGACAATGTCGGCCGCTTGATAAACGGGTCCATGACCGCCGTATCCGGATCCGGGATGACGAGCATATCGGAAGCGTGAATCGGCTGCCAGCCCCGGATAGACGACCCGTCGAACCCGTACCCTTCCTCGAAGCTGTCCTCGTCGAGCTCGTAGTTGGGGATCGTAAAGTGCTGCCATGTTCCTATGAAATCCATAAATTTCAGGTCCACCATCTCGAAATTATTGCTCTCGGCAAACGCCAACGCTTCCTTCCCGTCCATTACGATCCCTCCTGGTGATTGACGAATCCTCAAAATACGCGGTTTTGTAACGCTTCAGATGGCGTCAAGACCGCGCTCTCCCGTGCGGATGCGGATAACTTCTTCCACGTTCATGACGAAGATCTTTCCATCGCCAATGCGTCCGGTGCGGGCCGACTTCTCCAGAACCTCTACGACCTGCGCGACAAGGTCATCCGGAACGATAATCTCTATTTTAATTTTGGGGAGAAAATCGACGACATACTCGGCGCCCCGGTAAAGTTCCGTATGCCCTTTCTGACGCCCGAACCCTTTAACTTCCGTAACCGTCATCCCCTGGATGCCTATATCGTTTAGTGATTCCTTTACCTCGTCCAGTTTGAACGGCTTTATAACAGCTTCAATCTTTTTCATGGCATCACCCTCCTCTCACATCACCTGCTATACGGCAATCAGCGTGCCGGGCTTACCGTCAAGCAAAAAACACTTAAGACAATACAGCAAAAACAGCTTCAAAAACAAAGAATTGCGCAAACAAATAGTGGACAAACCTTCTCTGGCGGGTTCTTAGAAACGGCAACAACGCGCCCATTTTCCAGGCAGCGCGTGCCCACTTTTTAAGCATTGCAGACAGGCGGTATCTCTCCTACGGGTGCCTTCTGTTTCGCAGCGCAGCCAGGGATGGCGAAAGCAAGAAACAGGGTAGCGACGCGAGTCAGGGAGGACGAGCGAGCGTACCCAAAGGAGAAGCCTCCCTGCTATGTCCGTTCAGCGCGGCGGACAATGACGGACGACGGGCAAGCGTTATCGCATAGCGCCTCTCTTGGAAGGGACGTAGACTCCGAAGCGGAAGGCAAAGGGATGTCAGGCAAGCGTGCCCAGAGGAGAGTGTCGTGAGCGAAAAAACCGCTCAAGCCGCCAAGGCAAGCGGCTCTACGAGCTACTTCGCCCCAAACCGGGGCTCCTGCCCCATGAAAAGGCGGCGGATGTTTTGTCTGTGCGCCCAGAACACGACCAGGGAGATAAAAAACGCCATATAAAGACAGGAGCGCGGCATACCGAGAAGCGCCATCATAACCGGCAACCCGGCCGCGCAGCAAAGCGAACCAAGCGACACGTACTTCGTAAAAAAGAACACCAGGAAAAACAACGCCATGAGCGCCAACGCAGCAAGGGGAGACAAAAACATCACGACCCCAAGCGCAACGGCAACCCCTTTGCCTCCCTTGAAACTCAGGTAAACCGGAAACACATGACCCAGAAAAACAGCTCCGCCGACCATGGCAAGCCAGGTATCGGCGGAAGCACCCACCACAAAACGCGCAAGCGCAAGGACTAACACCGCCTTGCCGGCGTCCAGCAGAAGCGTCAGAGCTCCCGCCTTTTTACCCAGAGCACGGGCAACATTCGTCGCGCCGATGTTCCCCGAACCGGTATTCCTGATGTCTATTTCCCGATTAAAAACTCTCGACACAACCATGCCAAACGGAATGGAGCCGATCAAGTACGCGACAACAATCAGTAAGGTTCCTTCCATTTGCATGAGGGAAATGATATTTTTTTTATTTCTGTGGTGTCAATCACGCAAGATCGCTTGGGGAACACTACATGGATAAAATCCGTATCGCTATATCTGGTGTTGGAAACTGCTGCAGCGCGCTGCTGCAAGGAATCGAATATTACCGCGACGGCGCGCCTGGCGCCCGTGGTGAATTCATTTCTGGATTGATAACCCCTGACATCGGCGGTTATCTCCCCGGAAGCATCGAAGTTGTGGCCGCGTTCGATATTGATCGCCGGAAAGTCGGCCGCTCCTTATACGAGGCTATTTTTTCCGCGCCCAATTGCACAAAGCGGTTCGTCGAGAATATGCCGCCTGGTGGGCCAATCGTCCTTATGGGACCAATTCTCGACGGTATCGCCCCCCACATGTCCGACTACCCCGATGACCGCACATTCCTGCCCGCCGACGAAAAACCTTGCGATGTGGAACAGGTACTGCGCGAGTCGGGCGCCGAGATCCTCGTAAACTACCTGCCGGTGGGATCAGAGAAGGCGACGCGGCATTATGCCGAAGCGTGCCTGCGCACGGGCGTAAGCATCGTAAATTGCGTCCCCGTGTTCATAGCCTCTGACAAAGCCTGGGCCAGGCGCTTCCAAAACGCAGGCATCCCGATCATCGGCGACGACGTGAAATCTCAACTCGGGGCAACGATCGTTCACCGGGAATTGGCGCGCCTTTTCTCGGAACGCGGCATCCGCCTTCTGAGGACCTATCAGTTGAACACGGGAGGGAACACCGATTTCCTGAACATGCTGAACCGCTCGCGGCTGGAGTCGAAAAAGATCTCCAAAACAGAGGCTGTCGTCAGCGCCTTGTCACACGAAATCGAGATAGACGACGTTCATATCGGACCGTCGGACTATGTTCCCTGGCAAAAAGACAACAAACTCTGCTTCATGCGTATCGAGGGGGAAGGGTTCGGGGGACTGCCGATCGAGGTTGAACTGCGGCTCTCGGTTACAGATTCGCCAAACAGCGCGGGAGTCGTTATCGACGCGATCCGCTACTGCCGTCTGGGAAGGGACACGGGATTATCGGGGCCGCTGAACGCCCCATCCGCGTACTTCATGAAACATCCTCCCGAACAATATCCAGAGGATTCGGCGCGCCGTGATCTTGAGGAATTTATCGCGGATTATAAAGCGTGGAAAAAGACGAGATCAGCTTCGCCCACGAGCCGGTACACTTTTCCTGCTTGAACGATTCCGCCACTTTCGGTCCCGAGAAGGCAAGACGAGCGCGAAGGAACGGATCGGAAAGCAGCAACGTCATTGCTTTCACCAGCCCTTCCGGGTCATCCGCTGAATAAACAAGCCCTCCGCCCTCCGACCGGATCATTTCCCCCCAGAAAGTGCCTTCCGGCACAATCACCGGCACGGCTGTCGAGAGCGACTCAAGCGGCACCAGACCAAACGACTCGTAACGGGCAGGACAGACCACCGCATCAACGGCGGAATACAAAAGCGCCATGCTGTCGTGCGGAACCGGGCCAAGGTATATGACATGCTCCTCATTCGCTTCGCCCGCCTCGTCTTGTCCGGCGACTATAAGCAGGATTTTCTTGTTCAACCGGGAAGAGAGAATACGGATCGCTTCCAGCGCCTCTGACAGGTTCTTCCCCGGATCTTTCCGCGCCGCGAATAAAAAGACATCACCGGTAATAGGTAGTCCAAGCAGCGAACGGGCGACCTCGCGTGGAACGGGGAAGCGAAACCTGTCGTCGATCCCAGGCGGAATGACAAACGACTTTCCTTTAAGCTCCGGGAATATCTGGATCGTGCGGTTCTGCTCATGCTCGGTGAAAAAAACCACGCCTCTGGCTTCGACGGCCAGCCGCGCCTCCTCCTCGTAGCGAATGAGGGATAACGGACTTTCTTCTCCGCCACGCCTCGCTTTATGAGCTTCAATCGTGTGATATGACAGCAGCATGGGCGCTTTGAAAAGGCGCTTGGCCGCCACGCCGGACATCCAGTAGTGGGCGGAAACGACCGTAGGCTCGATCCGCTCTCCATGAAGCAAAAGGCGGGCCTTCTCGATAAAGACATCTATAGACTCCCAGGCGCTTTCCCGGGTCGGCGGTTTTTTCCAAAAGCATGGCACATGGAATATTCGGACACCCTCAAACGGTTCGGAAATTTCAACCGTTTCTCCGACAGCCCGCGTTATAACATTCGTATTTATTCCTTCTTCAGCGAGCCTGCGAAGCAACCCTTCCAGAAAGACATTCATGCCGCCGGCTAATCCCTCGCCCGGCTCCTCCAAGGGGCATGTGTGGTATGAGACCAGCAGATGTGAAATCAAGAAGCCACCGTCACGCGACGCACCGCACGATCTCTTCCTCCAAGATCATATTTATATCGCTCCGTGCCGCGGAGAAAATCGTATTCAACCGCTCCTTCCTCAATAGCGCTCTCGATACACCGCGCAATGAGGACCAGGCCTGGGTTAGCTGACCGACGCCTGGGATCGTACCCCGAATTATATAGGAGTACAGAGCGCCCGGCCCGAAACTGTAACGCCGCAGCAATATCTTCTCCCTCACTGGACAGAAACGCAAGGCGCAGCATCCCCGCCCGGAAAAAGCCGCTTGCAACTTCATGAAAAAAAGCCGCCATCTGGTCGTCCATGAACTTTTCTTTGCCGGGAGCGCTCTTGCGGTGAAGATCAATAAATGACCGCATATCCAGCATGAATTCTCCCTCGGTCATGGTCAAGCGAAAGGAAAGCCCCGGCAGTTGTTCCGCCGCCCTGCGCATTTTTCTGCGCAGTTCGTGCCGCTCCTTTTGCCCGAGCAAAGCAAGGTAATCTTCGAAGGAACCGGGCAGCGAAACATACGGCGCCTGATCCATTTCCTCAACGAGGCAGGAGAGACCGGCTTCCTCGCACAGCCGCGGCAGTATCACATGGGAAGGGGTATCTTCCGCCAATCCCGGCAGCAAAAGAGGCCCGCCCCCCAGCGCAGGGAGCCCCTCTTCCAGGAATTCCCGCCAGAAAGCTTCCTCTCCGCCCGGAGTAACAATGGCGTCAAAGTAATCCGTCACATTCTCGCCGCCAAGAAACGTCCATCCTCCGTAATCCAAGCGACGAAGGAACAAAAGCCCCTCCGGCGTGTCGCCAGACGGGAACCAGGCGACCACGCGAACGCTTTGTCCGGAACAGAATGCGAGACACCATGGAACGAGAAACAACCGCGAAAGAAATGGCGACGGAGAAGAAAGCCGCGCTAACAAAGCATCCCATACTTCGAAGGATATTTTCTCAAATTCGATCAGCCGGATCATCTGGAAGTTCCAGCCACGCCCTTCTCTCGCAAACGCCGAGCAGCTTCATCTGCGGCACTGTTGGCGGCAGATGAGAGCGCTTCCCGGATATTGTCCGGCAACGGAAATACTTCCTGCGTAACGGCGTTGCTCGAAACCGATGTTTCCCACGGAACCGGCACGCTTCGCCCGGATACGGAAATAGCCAACTCTATCGTCGTATCTATGTATACGTTGACTATGTTCCGGCGGCGGATATCAACGCCAAACCGCCGGACTGTCCCCTTGATTACGCTTGAAAAGTCATCCGTTACCGGGTCTCCCGGTTTCAGCCGTGACACCGGCACGCCCCGTTCCGACAGCGCGTCGGCAACCAGACCGGCCATCAGGCTACCAGGATCGCCTTCCCAGACAATCTGGCGCGCCCGATCATAATCCCGGCCGATAACCTTTGGTTCGTCCGTAGGCGTATAGGAGAAATCCATCACCGCAACCTTGATACCGGACAACTCCGGAACAGGCGGATCAACGACGGGCGGGCGGGAAATCCCGTCAGGAATGAGCAACTGGTTTGCCGGACCGCAACCCGCAAAGACAGCCGCAAATGACATAATGCAGAGAAAAAACGCCAAAATATTTCGCTCCAAAGTCCCTCCTGGAAAAGCCACAAAAAGCGAATTCTTATGCAACAAATGGCTTAACTTTAAGACATGCTATTACAGGATTCAACCGCCTCTTGCCGCGCCCGCCGGAAGTGGTATCGTTACAATTTGTTATTACAGAACAAAGCGCCAAAGATACGCAGGGGGGGAAATGCCCGCGGCTAAAGAGATACGCGAAGTTATCGCAAATGGATCATGGATCAGAAAGATGTTCGAGGAAGGCGCGATACTGAAGAAGGAGCGCGGCGAAGAAAACATTTTTGATTTTACTCTCGGCAGCCCGTATGGCGAGCCTCCTCCCGCCTTCCTGGCGGAACTGGTCCGCCTGATTTCCACGCCTCCTCACGGGCTGCACAAGTACATGCCCAATGCCGGTTACGCTGAAGTCCGCCAGGCCGTCGCCCGCGACCTGATCTCCATGACGGGACTTCCATTCACCCAGGATATGGTGGTTATGACCGCGGGAGCCGCAGGAGCCATAAACACGGCATTGCGCTCCATAATTTCCCCAGGTGATGAAGTGCTCATCTTTAGCCCCTATTTCGTGGAGTACATTTTCTACGCGCGAAATGTCGGAGGCGTCCCTGTCGTCGTCGAAACCGACAAGCGATTCCAGATCGATCTGGCGGCGGTAGAAGCCGCGCTTACGCCAAAGACCCGCGCTATCATCATCAACACGCCCAACAACCCGTCCGGGGCGATCTACCCCCAAAAGACGCTTGCCGCGCTCGATACCATTCTTGCGGCCGCGGAACGCCGGTTCGGAACAACGATCTACGTGATTTCCGACGAACCATACCGGAAGATAGTTTACCGTGGCATGCAGTTTACGCCGCCCGCGTCCATGTTGCGGAACACGCTCATCTGTTATTCGCACTCAAAAGATCTCAACATCTCCGGAGAGCGTATCGGATACCTGGCGGTGTCGCCTACCGCGGAAGACGCCGACGAGATAGCGCAAGCCTGCGTCTTATGCAACAGAATCCTGGGCTTTGTAAACGCGCCTTCCATTTTTCAACTCGCGGTTGAAAAATTCCAGAGCTACCCCGCGGACATGTCGGTATATCGGGAGAATAGGGATCTGCTGCTATCGGTATTCGAAAAAACAGGAATAGAATGCACTTCGCCCGGCGGCGCATTCTACCTGTTCCCGAAATCGCCAATCGAAGACGAGATGGAATTTATCCTGGCCGCAAAGAAAGAAGGAATCCTGCTGGTACCCGGCAGCGGATTTGGCCGAAGCGGCTACTTTCGCGTCGCCTTTTGCGTATCCACCAGCACGGTTCGCAACTCCATCCCGGCGTGGGAACAACTGGTGTCGAAACTCCGTAACCGGGAGACAAAGGGATGACCATACCCTTCCGTCGAAACATCGCGCGCATGGACGGGTACGCCCCGGGCGAACAGCCTCAGGAGCCGGGCTTTATCAAGCTGAATACAAACGAAAACCCATATCCGCCGTCGCCAAAGGTTCGTAAAGCGATCCTCCGGGAAACCGACAACCGGCTGCGCCTGTATCCCGACCCCGACGCAAACGCTTTACGAAAACAGGCCGCGCGGACATACGGATTCGACTTGTCGAATATCATCGCCGGAAACGGGTCCGACGACCTGCTGGCCATGATCGCGAAAGCGTTCATTGGGGAAAAATGCGTTATGGCGTACCCAACCCCTACCTACACTTTGTATGACACCCTGGTCCAGATCCAGGGAGGCAGGACCGTCCGCGTACAGTTTCCGCAAGATTTTGCCCTCCCGGTAAAGGCGCTTGCGGGAAAAGGCGCGCCCGTCACCATGGTGGCAAATCCTAACGCTCCTTCCGGAACGGCGGTCTCCACCGACACGCTTGCCGCGCTTGCCGACGCTGTTTCCGGCGTCCTCGTTGTTGACGAAGCGTACGCCGATTTCGCAAACGACACCGCGCTGCCTCTTGCGCGCGAGCGCAAAAACGTTATCGTTTTGCGAACATTTTCAAAGTCGTTCTCGCTTGCCGGAATGCGGATCGCGCTTGGGTTTGCCCACCCAAAAATTATCGAAGGGCTAAACAAGGTGAAGGATTCCTACAACCTGGACCGGCTCTCGATCGCGGCCGGGGAGGCCGCGCTTTCCGACATCTTGTGGATGAAGCAAAATACGGCGCGAATATTAAAGACGCGGGAGACGCTGTCTGAAGCGCTGCCTTCCGTAGGCTATACGCCTTTCCCGTCCCAAACCAACTTTATCCTGGCCCGGCAAACACGCGGCGGCTCCGCCCGCCCCGTTTTCGAAGCGTTGAAGCGCCGCAAGATCCTTGTGCGGTACTTCGACACGCCGCGCCTTGCGGATTGCATACGCATCACCGTCGGAACAGACGAAGAGATCGGGCGGCTACTGGCTGCAATGAAGAAACTGCGGTAACAAAAAAACGCGTCAGAGAAGCACGCTCCAGTTTCCTCCCTCTTCCCGATTGCGCCACCGCGTTTCGCTCTCTCCCGACGGAAGACGAACGACCACCTGGTAACAATATTCGACCCGGCTTCCCGAAGGCCCAAACACGCGCGCCTCGAAAGTGCGCGGCACGGGCAGCCGGGAAAGGGCCGCAAACCGCTCCACGCGCGCCAATTCGAGATCCTGCGCAAAATATTCGTTGGCAGCCGAGAGTTCCCCTTCGACCATTCCTTTGGCCTCCATTGGGGATACGTTGACAGCCCGCCATGAGGGATCGCTCCATATGAGCCGCGCGGAGATAATTTCTCCAGGCTCATCCAGAAGCGTGATTCGGGCGCAGGCGATCTTGTCGCGCCGAAGCTCCTCGTCGCCAGAGGTATGGTAGAAAAAATAAGGCATGGGGCTATTTTTCAGCACCGAAAGCGTCTCCGGTATCTCTATGACCGGAGGCAGCCCGTCCCCTACTTCCACGGCGGCGCGGCAAAGCAGCGGCGAGGGTTTCTTCCGCATCGCGCCAAAACCGTACCGGATGGTTCCGGACGCCCGTTCCCCGTCTTCAACGGGCAGAGCAAACCGGAAATATCCGCGGCCGGCGGCAGGAACGAGGTTGCCGCCTTCTTCTTCGGGAATACGACACAGATCGCGGGTCAGTTCGTCGGAAGGAACCTTTACTTCATAAACGGGAGAGTCCCATTCCTTGCCGCGGCAGACGGAGGAAAAACGATACCGGACCAGCACATGTCCGCCCTCCGGAGGTTCAGGAATCGATATGTGCGCTACGCGCAGGCCCGGATCCTCCGTGGGAGCCACCACTCGAGTCGCTTTGTAAGGAAAAGCCTGGTTTTCACCGTCAGTGGCAACTTCAGCGTGCAGGAACACGATCTCCGGATGTTCAGCGGCATCATGGTATTCGCGTCTTAACAGAAGCATTTCCGGGCCTCCTTAAACGGTGTGCTGCCTTTTGTGGGTTATCTATACCCCAGCCTCTCCAGTTCCTCTTCCTCCATTCCAAAATAATGTCCAATCTCATGAAGCAATGTAATGCGGATTTCGTCAGCCAGCTCCGATGGGTCCGGAAAATCTTCTTCGAGAGGCCCCCGATAGATCGAGATGCTGTCCGGCAGACTGCCCGAATCCTGGATCGACCGTTCCGGCAGAGGAATCCCGTGGAAAAAACCGTACAGGGTCTCCTCCGGCGGAATGTTCATATCATCGAGCAGCCACTCGGGAGGCCAATCCTCCAAGACGATTGCCACGTTCGTCAACGCATCCCGAAATACAGCCGGCAACTCCGAAAGCGCTTTTTCGAGCGCCCGGTCAAACCCGGGTTTACTCATAAATAAAACTTTACCTTAAGTCCTGGAAATCCGGTTATTGAGCTTTACGGCTACGCATCGCGGAAAAAAATGCAGCCCATTCCTCAATATGGGGTGTGATTTCATTTTCGAGTATGGAGGCTATCCGAGGCCAACCCTGCGCTTTCCATGCGTCGAGCAGCCGATGAAGGATCGCGGAGATCTCCGCCGGCGGCTCCGGAAGCTTGAGGCTTTTACCGGAAGCAGACTCTGGCAACGTAAACGCGCCCGCGCGTACGCCGTTAAAAACCGCCCCGGTCAACTGAAAGAATGTCCCAAGAGATTCGATGCAGGAAACAACTAAAGCTTTCGAGTCGGAGGCGTCGTCTTCCCGGATAAAAGCCACCACGGTCCGTATATCGTGGCGTAGCGCTTCGGACAGGTAAACAGCGCCGTCTATGGCTTCCTTGAGCAGTTCCTCGGAGGTTGTGGTGCGAATATTGATAAGACCGATTTTCTCGACGGGACAATCGGACATTTCCCGCTCTTCATCGAGTGAAATGTCTTTCCCGTCAACCCCTACCCCGTGCACTATCCGGCCCGCCGCCGACGCGCGCCGCGTAACCTCTTCGATCACTGTCCCAAATGTGCAACAGCAGGACAGATCCAACGCCATTTCTGTTTCGTCGAGAAACAAACGCATAATTGAAAAGATACGCCATTCTCGCGCAAAACGGCAACAGTATTCAGCGAGTCTGCTCTCTCAGGTAGCGAACCGCGTCCGACACCATCTTCTCCGCAATCTGGCGTCCGTCGATGTTGTACGTGCCTGCCTTGAAAGCTTTACAAATATCTTCAAACCGCCGGAGACGGGACGCATACAGAACAGCCGCGGCTTGTTGAGCCTTGCCGGGCAGGCGTTTTCTGTTGCCTTCGTCGGAGCCTTTTGATGAACCGCGATCTTTCAAACGTTTATTGCCTCCCGTAGCCGGAGCGAACACCGTCGGCAATTTTTATCGACCATTGAGAGACGAAACTTTACCCAGAGACCGGGTTTGGATAAACTTTATTAAATGAAAAAATCACTTCTTATTGCGGAAGACGAAGAGATCACCCTTTCTCTTCTGCGAAATGTCTTCGAACGCTCCAGCCTTATCCTCCACGAAGCGCGCAACGGCAAGGAAGCCATAAGGATTATCGACCAGTATCCGGTGGATGTCGTCCTGACCGATCTCAAGATGCCGGAAGCTGACGGATTGTCGGTCCTCGCCCATTGCCGCAATGTGCGCCCAGACTCGGAAGTGATCCTCATGACAGGACACGCAACCGTCGAATCCGCGGTCAACGCAATGAAAATGGGCGCTTTCCATTACATTACGAAGCCCTTCATCGTCGATGAGGTAGTCCAACTCGTTAACCGGGTTTTGGAAATGACCACCGTCCGCAAGGAAAACGCAAACCTGCGCACCATGGTGCGCGACCATAGCGGGCTTGAGAACATCATCGGCGTCAGCGATTCGATCAAAAAAGTTCTCTCCCTTATCCGAAAGGTGGCCGACACCAACTCCACTGTGCTGCTAACGGGGGAAAGCGGAACCGGCAAAGAACTCGTCGCGCGAGCCATCCATTACCTGTCTCCCCGGTCGCGCCAGACGTTAATCCCCATAAACTGCTCCGCCATACCATCAGAGCTGCTCGAAAGCGAGCTGTTTGGCCACGTAAAGGGGGCTTTTACCGGAGCGCACACAGGGCGGGCGGGAAAGTTTGAAGCGGCCCACAACAGCACGATTTTCCTGGACGAGATCGGCGAGATGAGCCCCAATCTCCAGGCAAAGCTGCTCCGGGTTCTCCAGGAAAAGTCGGTCACCCCAATCGGCGGAAACAAGCCGGTTCCGGTAGACACGCGCATCATTGCCGCTACCAACAAAAACCTGGAGAAAGAGGTTGCTGAGGAACGGTTTCGCTCCGACCTGTTTTTCCGTCTGAACGTCATACCAATACATATCCCGCCCCTGCGGGAGCGCAAGGACGACATCCCCTCTCTCGTGCCCACCTTCATCGAACGGTACGCCTCCGAGAAAAGCCGGCACATTGACGGAATACGCAAAGACGCCATGGATATGCTCCAGCGTTACCACTGGCCAGGCAATGTCCGGGAGCTTGAAAACCTCATCGAACAAGTCGTAGTCCTGAAAGGGCGCGGATGGATAGAAGTATCCGACCTTCCGGATAAAATCAGGCAGCCGGGAAAGCCCCTCAACGCCGCGATCCCCGTACTTGGCGAAAGCGGTCTCGATATCCGCAACGCAACAGCCGAATTCGAAGCCGCGCTCATACGGCAGGCGCTCCACCTCTCCGGTGGAAACAAAAACCGCGCCGCCGCTCTGCTCGGCCTCAAGCGGACAACCCTCGTCGAAATGATCAAGCGAAAGCGGATCGACGACAAGGAAATCCGCCCCTACTTAAGTTGAGTTCCGAACCAAAACAACCGGACAGACCAAGCGCGCCAACACGCGGGCTTGAAGACCTCGGATACGTCGCCGGGGAGATCGCGCACGATTTTAACAGCCTTTTGACTGGAATTCTGGGATACGCCTCATACCTGAAAACCCTCCTCCCCGAAGACGACAAGAAGTTTCAGGCAGCCAGCGCCATCGAAACTTCGGCGCGCCGCGCGGCCGAGTTTACACGCCGAATGTCCGAGTGTTCCCACAAAGAGATGCCAAAGCCCCGGCCGGTCATAATCAACCAGATAGTGGAAGAAGCGGTAAACGAGTTGTCGGCTGTCGCGGCGGAGAAGGTGCGGATATCAACGAAACTCGGAGCGCCTCCCAGCCTGGTTCTGGGCGATCCAAACGCTCTGTTTAGGGCTTTCTTTCATCTGGGAGAGAACGCGATCGAGGCCATGCCCAACGGCGGCATACTAACCATCTCCACTCGCCCGTTTGTCTCCGGCGGAGGAAGCGTTGTGTTCGACAACCTTGCCATTCCCGAGGGTAACTACATTTCTATTATTTTCTCTGATACCGGCGTTGGCATTCCCGGATCTTTGCTAAACCAGGTGTTCGACTGCTTCTTCACAACCAAACCCGGAGGAGACGGGCTTGGCCTTCCCATAGTGAACCGTTGTGTACGGAAACATGAGGGGTTTTTGCGGATTGACAGCCGGGAAGACGGCACTACCTTCGAAATTCTGCTCCCGATATTACCGTCATCGATTTGACGCTTTTCGGTAAACTTGGCGCTTTTTTCGCTTTCCTTAAGCAGGGCCTTGTCAAGATAATCCTTTAAATACAATAGCTTATAGCTATTCATGCTCATGGCATGCTGCTTGCTCTATTTAACTGCGAACAGCAAAACCTTTTAAATAATACGAGGTCACGCCATGATGCAGAATAAAGCTGAACGCGTTACCACGAAACCTAAAAAAGCTTCATCGAAAAAAACCAACCTTAAGAATCGCGACAAGATCGTCGCGGAGTTTCTGCCGGGAATACGTATCCAGGCAATGCGCCTGAAGATGCGGCTGCCGTCACACATTGAAGTGGATGATCTTATCAGCTCGGGCGTTGTCGGGCTGCTCGATGCGCTTGACCGGTACGACGCCTCGCGCGACACCAAGTTCCGCACGTACGCCGATTTCCGAATTCGCGGCGCAATGCTTGATTACCTGCGGGAAATGGACTGGTTCCCCCGGTCCGTCCGCAAGCACTCCTCACGTCTGCAATCCACTTATGCCCGCCTCGAGAATATTCTCGGGCGCCCTCCCGAAGAAAGCGAAGTAGCCAATGAAATAGGGATCACTGTAGACGAACTAAACAAGCAATTAGCAATGTTCATGGGCGTAACAGTCTTTTCTCTCGACGCAATCCAGGATGGAGACGAAGAAAGCGGCGCTGGAATACGTTCCATGCTGGCGGAAGCCGCAAAGGAAGAAAGCCGCGAGGAAGAACTGACCCGTGAACTGAAGGACCAGTTAGGCAAAGCGATCGACATGCTGCCGGAACGCGAAAAGCAGTTGATAGCGTTGTATTACGGCGAAGATCTTACTTTGCGCGAGATAAGCCATATCTTAAGTCTGGGCGAACCCAGGATCTGCCAGTTGCACGCGCAGGCAGTGCTCAGGCTTAAGAGCAAGCTCAACCGGCACTTCAAATAGGCCCCCCCTCCTCTCAAAGGAACCGGGCTCCCCTTTGAGAATTCCTGCCATAAGCCCAACCAGAGCCCCCGCCGGTACACAAACCGACGGGGGCTTCTCTCTATCAGGTTGCTTACAAGTGAAACGCGGCAAAGCCACGCGCTTTGCATCACACGTTTTTTTGCGTCACCCGGGAATTTCAGACAGGGAGCGAAACGATGAGACCCTTTGCGCAATATCGTCCCGCGACAACGATTCCAGCCGCTGCGTGCCAAACGCCTGCACGGTGAAAGAGGCAACAGCGCTCCCATATACCGTTGCCATACGGTAATCCTTCTCCGATATCTCTTTGTCTCCCATTGATGCCAGGTATCCCATGAAACCGCCGGCGAAGCTGTCGCCAGCGCCTGTCGGGTCAAATATCGTATCGAGCGGATAGGCCGGCACGGCGAAGATTCCGTCGCCGGACAAGTGAAGCACCCCGTACTCTCCCCTTTTTATCACCACACGTTCGGGACCGGCATCCATCAGCAACCTGGCTGCCCGTATCAAATTCAGCTCCCCCGTCAATTGCCGGACCTCCGCTTCGTTTATGACGAGGATATCTATGTTTCGAATAGCTTCACGCAGCGGTTGGGGGCTTTTCTCTATCCAGAAATTCATTGTGTCGAGCGCGACAATCCTGGGTTTACGGATCTGGGCCATCACGTCCAACTGGAGCCGGGGGTTTATGTTCCCAAGAAACACGTATGGCGTTTCTTTCCACTCCGCAGGCAGGACCGGGGCGAAATCTTCAAAGACGTTCAGGTTCGTGCGCACCGTATGCGCCACGTTCAGGTCATTCTCGTAGTATCCCTTCCAACGGAAAGTTTCTCCTTCCGCCACGGTAAGCCCTTGCAGGTCAATCCCTCGCGCGGAAAGCTTCCCTATAGCCGCTTCCGGGAAATCCCGTCCGACGACCGATACAAGGCGCACCGGCGTAAAACAGCTTGCGGCGATGGAAAAATAGGTGGCGGACCCGCCCACAATCTGTTCCGCTTCGCCAAACGGAGATTTTATGCTGTCAAAGGCCATTGATCCGACGACAAGAAGGCTCATGCAAGCACCTCGAGGAAGGAAATTTTTCGCATAATAACTATACGACTATCTAACAGCGCTTCATAGAATCCGCGCAAAAACCACATACATAAAGCGGGCAGCGCAAACGAAGCCCCCATGTCAATGGGGCTGTTTGCCGTTATCCGCCACCATCGGCTGGATTATAATATCCGCATAGAAAAAACAGGGGGAAACCCATGAACGGAAAACATGTGGTGATGCTGCGCCCAGCCGCCTATGACGCCTGCCGGACGGCCGTTGATAACGCGTTTGAGCTTTTCCCTCTAAGCCTCACAGGCAAAAAAGTCTTGGTCAAACCCAATGTGCTGCGCCGGTCCGCGCCTGAAGAGGCTGTAACCACGCATCCCGCGGTGCTCAAAGCCGTGGTTGAACGAGTGCTGGAAAGCAAGCCGGAAACGCTTTGGGTGGGCGACAATCCGGGCATTGTCGGATACGGCGAGAATGAGGAATGCTTCAGAGCTACCGGACTCAAGGACGCGGCGGGAAAGCATTATCTGAACCTGAACGAAAGAATCACCTCTGTGCCATTTGCCGCGGCCGCGGAAGGCAGCATACAGGTTTCGTCCGCCGTGCTCGAGGCCGACATTATCATCTCTGTACCCAAGTTTAAAACCCACGGCCTCACCGTGCTTTCCGGCGCGATAAAAAACAGCTACGGCATTTTGCCCGGCGCGATCAAGGGCCTGATGCACCAGCGGGCAGGCACTCCCCTGGCCTTTCAGCGTATGGTGCTGGATGTGTTCAAGCTGCGTGTACCCGATCTGTTCATAATGGACGCTATTGTGGGTATGCAGGGCAACGGCCCGGCAAGCAAGGATCTGCGCCACATCGGCCTGATAATGGCCTCGAACAACGCCATAGCTATGGATGCCGTAATGGCAATGATGGCCGGCTTTGATCCGGCCAATCTGCCGGCGTTAACTATGGCCGCCGAAGAGGGTCTGGGCTCATTTGAGAAAAACGACATAACGATTGACGGCGAATTCAAGACCCTGCAAGACTTTATGCTGCCGCCAATGCCCGAAAGCGGTTATGCCGCTCCAGGAATGGGGCAATTTTTCGATAAAGCCCTCACAGCCGCCCCCGTGATAAACCCCGAACTATGCACAATCTGCGGTGAATGCGTTGAAATCTGCCCGGGAAACGCCTTGAAAATAGAAGAGACCCTCCTCCGCATCGATTTGGGCAAATGCATAAAATGTTACTGTTGCCAGGAGCTTTGCCCTCAAAACGCCATTCAGCTAAAAATGCGGGGGTAGGCCGCAAAATTAAGCACGTACAGGAAGACCCGCCGTTTCATCCGTGGCTGTGGTCCCCCAACTATCCGGGCGTAATCAATGAGGGTTTCGTTGGCGCCAACCATACCGGACAAACAAAACGTTTCGCCTATGTGGTTTCAGCATGCGGCATTTCCTGGCAAACAACGTTAAACAATTTAATTTCGCGTTAAATTAATTCATCATTTCCCCCATCAAAGCGCGTTGCGGGCATAAAAGCTTGAGTTGTCGGCATTTTTGTCGCATCCATAACCCACTAATAACAAAAACGATTTATAGCCGCACGAAAAAAAGAACAATTTTACGCAATATCAATAATGATTTTAAATAGCGGCATGATTCTTGTTATTTACCTAATTGCCAAAAATTAGGACAGCGATTCGCAAAACTTAGTGTCGCAAGTAATCGCGACGCCCGAAACAAACAGATCGAAAGGAAGCGCGTTATGCAGAGCATTCGTCGTTCATATTCTACCCCCTCCGCAACATGCGTCGCTTATGGATTTGGCAAAATGGCGGTTACGCGGAACCGGCGGACGATAGCGCGCTCGGTGGCGCACCGCCGGACGCGAGAAGCGAAACAACCACAAGCGGCGGCTTGACTTCAGGGGGAGCTATGGTTATCTTGAGAAAAACGAGTGAGGCGGCAATTCGGGGAACAACTAAAAACATTTTTACTTTAAAGCGCTTACACAATTATTTTTCACATGTTTTGAACATATTCAAGCATTTCAGGCAACCGGTTGGCACACGCGGTTTAGGCAATCCAACCGGAGGAATAAATTTGGGGGGAATATTTAATTAATATAGAGAG
>Ga0082212_10001396_pt1 | contig 35600 bp, 24 predicted proteins | sample TergutNt197P3_FD_71548 | JGI IMG/M metagenome (GOLD analysis project Ga0082212, IMG submission 71548) | Neocapritermes taracua P3 segment gut microbial communities from Petit-Saut dam, French Guiana - Nt197 P3 | ecosystem: Host-associated > Arthropoda: Insects > Digestive system > Gut ...
GTAAAAAACGGGATGAATGGCTCATACGAGGCAACAATGGGAGGCGCGGTCGATGGTGCGGAGAAAAAAGGGAACCAAAAATCGCCAATCGCTATCCAAAAAGATACTTTGCAGATCGTGTAGTCCCAAACCCATAGCCCCTTGCATTTTGGAAAAAATGCTCTATCATGGGGGGAGTGTTTCCGGTTGGCGGAAACACTTTAGAAACGTTTTCGTTCTTAACCCCCTAAATACCATGAAGAAATTACTTGTTTTCTGCGTCATGATTGTTGCCCTTGGTTTTGTTGCTACCGGTTGCGGTAGCGGTAAGAAAACCAAACCCGCTCCCGCTCCCGCAGTGGAAGCCCCTGCCAATGAAACGGAAGCCCCAGCAGATGCTGAGCCGGCTCCTGAGCAGTCCTAGTCCCTTTGACTTTCCGGCGACCTCCTTTGCATTTTTTGGCAGTCGCCGGAAGGTTTTTTGCCGTGCCTCTGTGCGTTCTTTGTATCCTTTGTTCGAACAATCCTAACCCGATATATCAACTATGACCAAAAAAGACATTGTTCGTGCCATTTCCGAAAAACTTAACATCACACAGTTGAGGACAAAAGAGATTGTCCAGTGTGTGTTCGATTGCGTTACAGAAACGCTCGTCACGGAAGGACGGATTGAGTTGCGTAATTTTGGCGTTTTTGAAGTCAGGAAGCGGGCAGCCCGAAAGGCGCGAAATCCCAGAACCGGCGACGAAGTGATGGTCAAAGAAAAAAACGTCGTCGTCTTCAAAGCCGGAAAAGGCATGGGAGAAGCACTGAAAGACAAAAAACGGAAGAAAAAGGGTTAGAGTCCGTTAAAAAGTTGGTATGGACAAACCTTCCCCACGATAAGCGAAAATTGCAAAGTCCAGAGGTAGGTTGCCGACCGCCGGGCGGCAACGTGCGGTGCTCCGCATTTGCACCCTCTGTCGGCTATCGCCGACGCAATCGTCCGGCGGTCGATTGCCTACCACAACCGCCTCACGATGAACGCCAATTCCCATTCCCTACACCCGCAGAAGAACCGTTTTTGGCTCAATCCCTCTCTTCTAGCAGCCGATTTTGCCCATTTGGAGCGGGATATTCGGGCTTTGGAGGCGGCAGGAGCAGAAATTCTGCACCTCGACATCATGGACGGACATTTCGTGCCGAATTTGAGTTTCGGTGTGCCGGTCGTCGAAGCGATTCGACGAACAACGGAATTGCCGCTCGACGTGCACTTGATGCTGCAAAATCCAGAACCTTATTTGCCGGTCTTCCGCAAGACAGGTGCCGATTTTCTCTCGGTTCACATCGAAGTCGTACCCGACCCAAGAACGATGTTCGAGACGATTCGCAAACTGGGGGCACGACCCGGCTTGGCATCCAATCCGCCGACTCCCGTTGAGTCGGTGTTGCCCTTTGTCAAGGATTGCGACCTGATTCTGACAATGAGCGTCATGCCCGGTTTTGGGGGACAGGCATTTAACCCGGTTGCTCTGGACAAAATCCGGCGGATTCGGGAGATTGCCGGCGAAAACACGTTCATTTCGGTGGACGGCGGGGTCGGAGAATCGACGATTGCCGATTGTGCCGCCGCCGGAGCCAATCTTTTTGTCGTCGGTACGGCACTTCTGGGACATTCCGACATTTCGGCTCAATTTCAGCGGCTGAGCGGACTCTGCGCCCCGCCCTTGATTCTCCCATAATCTGTGTTATAATGGACTCTGGCGGGATGGTTGCGCCTTGTTGCACGGGAGTTGTGTTAGTATAGGTTGTTTGCGGTGTTGCCTAGACTACTCAATCACAAAGTTCGGCATTTTTGCAGAATTTTTGTGTGAGGGATTATTTTGTAGTGTATAATAGGTGCGTAAGAGCCAGGAGGGCACCTGCGAAATTTTTGTCAATTTGCCAAAATGTGCCAAATTGGCAAAAAAATGCCTTACAAATTCCCCTGCCGAACGTAGTAGTTGTTGTTTCACCCAAAAACTAATCCCCCTTTTTAACTATGTACGACAACGATTCTATTTTAGATGATTTTAATGATCCCCTCGAAACCGGCGACGAATTTCTCCACATCGAAGATGTAGAAATCGACGAAGAGGAGATGGTGGAAGCCTTGCTCAGTGATGAACTCGAGGACGATGAAGAGGAAGGGAGCGTTCCTGAAGTGTTCGATGAAAAACTGCTCGAACTGGAAGCCAGCGAGACTTGGTCGGACGACCCGGTGCGGATGTACCTGACCCAAATGGGAGAAATTCCGCTCCTGAAACGTCACGAAGAAATTAAACTTGCCCAGCAAATCGAAGCCACGCGGCGGAAGTTCCGCGCCAAACTGCTCGAATGTGATTACGTGATGCAGCACGCCTACCGTATTCTCAAGCGGGTTCAGAAGGATGATCTTCCTTTTGACCGGACGGTGCAAGTTTCGGTGTCTGATAACTTGGAAAAGCAACAGATTATGTGCCGGTTGCTCCCCAACTTGCGGACGTTGGAAGCGATGTTCCGAAGGAATCGGCGTGATTATCGAATCGCCACAAGTCTGTCGCGAACGCTGGAAGAGAAGCAGGCGGCGTGGCTCCGGCTGGGACGGTCGCGGCGACGGGCTGTGCGTCTCATTGAGGAACTCGGATTGCGGACGCAGCGGATCGAGTCGATGATTCCGACGTTGGAGGAGTACAGCAACCGGGTGGATGCGTTGCGGGCGCAGATCAAACACCACAAAGCGAGTGGCCGTCCTGAACACGAACGGTTGCATCTCGTCGATGAATACCGGAACATTTTGCAACTGACGCAAGAAACGCCGACGAGTCTCCGAAACCGAATCGCCTACGTGAAGGGGTTGTTCGTCCACTATCAGGAAGCGAAGAAGGGACTGTCCGAAGGAAACTTGCGGCTCGTTGTGTCGATTGCGAAAAAGTACAGAAACCGCGGCTTGACGTTCCTCGACTTGATTCAAGAAGGCAATGCCGGACTGATGAGAGCGGTCGATAAATTCGAGTACCGGCGCGGATTCAAGTTCTGCACCTACGCAACTTGGTGGATTCGGCAAGCGATTACCAGAGCGGTGGCAGATCAGAGCCGAACGATTCGGATTCCAGTGCACATGGTCGAGACGATGACGAAGATGCGGAACATCTCTCGAAAGTTGGCGCAGGAGACAGGACGCGAGCCGACGGTGGACGAGGTGGCGAAGGAAGCGAAAGTTTCGGTCGAAGAGACTCGGCGTATTTTGGGCATGAATCGTTTCCCGATCAGCCTTGACCGACCGGTGGGTAACAGCGAGGATTCTCACTTCGGCGACTTGTTGCCGGACACAACGGCGGAGAATCCGGTGGTGGGTGCCAATCAGGAAATGCTCCGGGTACAAATTGCGAGGGTGTTGAAAACGTTGAGTTACCGCGAGCGGGAGATCATCAAGTTACGCTATGGTCTCGGCGATGGATACAGTTACACATTGGAAGAGGTGGGACACATCTTCAAGGTAACGCGTGAGCGTATTCGTCAGATTGAGGCAAAGGCGGTTCGCAAGTTGCAGCATCCGGGCAGGAGTCAGCACCTCTTTGGACATCTGGATTAACGTGTGCTATTCCTTGTGAATCTTTGTGTTCCTCGTGTCTTTGTGGTTAAGAATTTTCACCACAAAGGCACAAAGAGGAAAGCGGCAATTTCATGCCGCTTGGAGTATCTTCCACATTGACGCTACCATCTTTTTGCCCTAAATTCTTCCGGCGGCGAAATAATTTCGACGGCAATACCGGATTGGACAATGACGTACAATCCTTGTTTGAGTGCAAAGTTGATCACATTTTGGTCAGCGACGGCTCCCGCGACCGCTCCAACGAAACGTAGTTTATCGCCGCTGCCCTTCGCATCGACGTGTCGTCGATACTTCTCTAATTGCTCGATGTGCTCGCTAACATCACTCGTTGTCAATTTGGTTTTGACTGAAATAAGAATGGCAACGTCGCCATCCTCTAATATCAAGTCAATTTCGCCGTAATTTTCTGTGCCTTTGCCAAAAATCTTATTGCGGTAATGGGCAGTAACGTCGTAACCCAATGCTTGAAATTGCTTAACGATATTCCCGCCGCCGACCATGTGTTCGATAATGTCTCCGATGCGTCCGCCGAGCCGTCCAATCTCTCTGCTCACTCGTTTTATTTTCCGGTCGGTTTCCTTCATTTGTTCCCGTGTTTCCTGAAACTTTCGGTCGGTTTCTTGAAATTTCCGGTCGGTCTCCTCTTGCCGCAAGGCGGATAGACGAAACATTTCACGAATCTCCTCGAAAGTCGGTATGATCTGCGGTGTGGACATTGCTTTGCCTCCTGTATCAGTGTGAACAGTATAACATGTTTTCAGTGCAGGCGTAAGAAATTTTATCACCGGAGTACCGGCTAAATTACTTTCGCTTCTTCGTCTTCTTTTTTACCTTTTCCTTGACGCGTTGTACCGGCGCTTTTTTCAATTTTTTCGTCGGTCGATCCGTTTTCAAACGTTTGACCAGACGAAAATCAATCTGCCGGGCATCCATGTCCGCCCGCACGACTTCGACGACCACACGATCTCCGATCTGAAACGTGTTTCCTGCACGCTGTCCGGTCAAAATCTTGGCATTGCGCTCAAAGCGGTAAAAATCGTCCTTCAATCCTTCAATGCGGATTAGTCCTTCCGCCGGAATTTCCAATCCCAGCACGAACACGCCGAATTGTTCGACCCTGGTAATCACCGCTTTCATCGGTTCGCCCAGATGCCGACTCATGTAGTCGATCAACTTCAATTTTTTCAGTTCCCGCTCCGCCTCTTCCGCTCGCTGTTCTCTATCGCTGCAATGCTCGCCGAGCAAGACCAATTCCCGCTTGTCCGGCTGCGGTGTTTTGTCCAACACGATTTCATCCAACAAGCGGTGCACCGTCAAGTCGGGATAGCGGCGGATCGGCGACGTAAAGTGGCAATAGCACGTCGAAGCCAATGCGTAATGTCCGAGCGTGTCCGGCGAGTAAATTGCCTTCTGCATGGCACGCAACAGCGAAAAGTTGACGGCATATTCGTGTGCCGTTCCCCGGACTTGGTCGAGGAGCCGCTGAATCACGAACCGATCCTGATACATATCGTCCGCATCCAAGTCGGCAATCTCCAGCGACTGGATAAATTGAGCGAAACCTTGCAATTTCCGGGGACTCGGACCTTCGTGAATTCGCCGGAGGAAGGGAAGACTCTTTGCCGCAAGCAGTTCCGCAACGGCTTCGTTTGCCGCAAGCATACACTCTTCGACGACTCGATTGGCATCGTAGTAAGGATAGACGTGGGCTCCAATGACCACACCGTCGTCATCCAGATCAATTTTCGTCTCGGGAATATCCATCTCCAATGACCCGCGATCAAAGCGGCGTTGCCGCATGACTCGCATCAACTCCAAGAGATTGAGCAACAGTTCACGAATCTCCGGTTTCCACATTGTTTGGTATTTCTTGGGAGTGTCAAAAAACTCTTGCACCTCCGTATAGTTGAATCGCTGCTTGCTCTTGATGGCGGATCGGACAACTTCGGTGTGCGTGCGTGTTCCCTGTGGAGTGATTTCGATAAAAACCGACTTGGCAAATCGAATCTTGTCCGGCTGGAGCGAGGCAAGCGCATTGGATAACACTTCCGGCAACATTGGAATCACTCTGTCCGGCAGATAGACGCTGGTTGCCCGACCGGCGGCTTCCTTGTCTATCGGCGAATTTTTCGGGACAAAGTGCGTCACGTCCGCAATGTGAACGCCGAGTTGCCAATTTCCGTTGTCCAATTTGGTCAGCGAAAGAGCATCGTCAAAATCTTTGGCATCGGCAGGGTCTATCGTAATGATAATCTCTTGCGTCAAGTCGATCCGCTTCATTTTTTTAAGTGCCTGCTCCAACCGGTTCTGCTCTGCTGCCGTCTCCTCGTCGTCATCCGGTATTTGCTTGAAAAACTTTTCAACTTCCTTTCGAGCGGCATCCAGCGTTGCTTGGCTAAAATGTTCCGGCAAGTCAAACTGCCGCAGAATGAGGAGCGTATCCAGACCCGGCACGCCGTGAGTACCGAGGACTTCAACAATGACCGCTTCGCCGTCGCTGTAGGGAGTCGGATAGCGGATCATCTCGACGACAATTTTATCGCCCGCCCTGGCAGAACTTGCCGATGCATCTCCCAGCGGTATGCTGTGCTTGTAAATCGAACCATCAACTTGCACCAATCCCCAGCCGTTTTCAACTTGGTAGGTTCCGACAAAGCGATTCGATGCCCGCTCAATGATTTCGACAATCCGACCGCGTGGTCCACGCTCTTCTTGATCGTCCGACCGCTTTTTGTTCTTTTTGGTGCGTTTTCCGTAATCGTCTTTGGAGCGTTCGGCAACGAGCATAACGGCAACGGTATCGCCGGAGGCAGCATCTTTGGTCCAAAAGGCGGGAATGAAAATATCATTGCCATCGAACGCATCGTCGGCAGAAGAACGCGGTCGAACGAATCCAATGCCGGAGGATCGCCGTTGAAAGCGACCGATAATGAGTGATTCAGACGGCGGCAGAAACGAAGTTCGACCCCCTCTGCTGCTGTCTGCCGTCTGCTGTCTGCCGTCTTTTATGGCAGGCATGACAAAATGTCCTTGCCCAAAGGTGAGTTCTCCTTTATCGACCATTTCGCGGAGGAGCATTCGCAGCGGTCGGGCATCGTCGGAGGTGAGTCCGAGGGTTGCCAAAAACTTCTTTGGTTTTTGCGGTTGATAATTCGCCTTGGCGACGATTTTCAGAATTTCGCGTCGGATCGCATCGGGATTAGTGAACATTCGTCCATTATACTGACAATGCTAACGCCCTGATAGTCGGACGTGACCTGCAAGCCCAGTGCGGGGTACCGCACGTCGCCGCCCGGAGGTCGGCGACCTACCTATTGGTGATATTCAAACGAGACAACTGCACGTCCTCTTGACCGTTCCGAGCCGGTTTTCTGTACGTTGATTGCCTTCCAGTGTTCCGACCGCTTCTTGCAGTGCGACAACACCGACGGATGCGATGCCGTAATGCTAAACCGATGACCTTGGCTGACGTACAATTCGGCAAGCGTATCGAGAAATCGGGAACCGATGCCGATGCCCTGATAGTCCGGCAGGGTAACGATTCGACTGACCCGATACCAACGTTCAAAACCCTGCTGTGGAATCAAGGCACAAAACGCCACCGGGACAGACGGCAGATTGCAGACGGCAGACGGCAGCAGAGGTGCTACCGCACCGCTTGCGTCTGGCTGCAAACTGCCGTCTGCTGTCTGTGGTCTGCGCAGCACAGCGGCATAACATCGGCAGTTCGTCGCTAAATTGCCGCTCAAATAGTGATGCGTCTTAAACATGTTCCAAAGATTGCGTTCGCACCGGAAAATTTCGAGTTCGATGTTGGGTCGCCGAAGTAACCTCCTTGACACGGTACCAGTGGCAGTGTCGAGAACCCAGTCGGGTTCGAGCCAATCGAGAATGTCGTAATGACAGGTAACGGCAACGAAAGACGGCAGATTGCAGACGGCAGACGGCAGTTGGCTGTCCCTTTTAAGTGCTTTTGCAAGTGCAGCAGATACAATTTTCGCAACGTTGCGATCAACAACAGAAGTGTACTCATCGAACACAACAAGTCCTCTGCTGCCGTCTGCTGTCTGCCGTCTGCCGCCTAGCAACGCTTTCGCCAAATCGCATCGGAACTTTTCTCCGTTGGAGAGCACGGAATACGGTTTGATCCAACTCGGCGGAGAGGAAAAGCCAACGACGGTCAACATGTTCGTGATGGTTTTCATCGGAAGATCGCCAAAACCGTCGATGACCGCTTTGTCGGTTGCCCATTTCACTCCGGCGTAATACTGTTTGCCGAAAAGATGTTTCGCAATGGACGATTTTCCGCTGCCGGAAGGACCGACAATGCAACCGATTTGCCAATCCAAAGAGCCGGGGTCGGAGTTTGCGCAGTCCCCAGATAACGGATTCTCAAATTCGATGATTCGTTCCGCTTTGTCGGCAATGGGAACGTCGAACATCCCGGCAATCTGCTGGACGCGAAACGACGATGTTTGGACGGGACAGGATAAATAGACGGCAGACCGCAGACGGCAGTTTGCAGCAGAGTCGGGAATTGAGTCTCTGATTACGTGTCGTTTACCGCTTGCGTCTGCTGCCGTCCGCTGTCTGCCGTCTGCTGTCTTTTTCATAGTGACACTATTCTCGGTTGATACCCATTGTCGGTCAAAAGTTCGTACACGGTTTTCTGCTCTTCTTCATCTTGGCACGTCACGAGAACCTGAAAAACTTCAGGCACGCTGACTTCGTTGTCGGCACCGTCTTCGGCAACAGGCGAGTCTGCCATTCCGTGCAAAAATTCCTGGATTGCAACGTTCTCCGTTTCGATGGTCACCAGCAGATTATCGAGTGCCGCTTGATTCGTCTCCGCCAGAGCAGCAAGCGGATCGAGCGTTGCCAAAAGTTTGTCCGCCTCGTCTTCGTTCAAGTCGAGAACCAGCACCGGAACCTGTTGCTCCGGCGTGGTCTCTGCACGGAGATGTCCGTCAATGAGTTGAAGCGAACCATCGGGCAGTTCACGAACGAGCAGGGCATCGGCATAGCCGATTTCGGCGAGAATACCTCGGAGGATATTGCGTTGCCGGTCGTTGTGAACCCGCCAATTTTTCGGATTCGGAAGGAGCGTCGATGCCGATACACGGCGAAAATCTTGAATACGGTCGCGAATGAGCATTGGGGAAGGATAAGGTAAAGTTTGTGCCAGCCTATCATGTAGTGCGTCAACAAGTGTCAGAAAAATTACTGACGCATGTCATTATTCGTCCCCTGGAAGCAAATAGTATCCACACAAAATGTGCCCTGTAAGGGCTACACATCATAGCCCAGGGCAAGGCGTACTCGCCGCCGCCCTGGGGGCATGTATCCATAAAACATCCAGCCGCCCCGAAAGGGGCAAGGGATAACTAGGGCTTGTCTTGCCCTTACAGGGCAGCTAATGATGTATATCGTTCCCTAACCCAGGGCGTTGCCCTGGGCTATTATGCGTCAGCCTTACAGGCTGATAATCCGTCAGCACAGGGCAGTATGCTTTTCATTATCCCCCACACAAGCACAACCGCTCTTCTTGACTCGGATCGAGTCCATAACGCATGGCAAGCGTCTCTTTGGAAAGCACGCCCAGGTTGTACAAAATCGCATCCGCCTTTGCCTCATTCAAACGGTCCCTTGCCGCCAACATCGGCGGAATCGCATGAATCGACACTTTGTGGCACGTTCCTTCCGGCAACAAGCCTTGAAGCATTGCCTCATGAATCACGGCTTTGAATAATTGCCGATCCTCGCCGATGATTTCATGCTGCAACCGCTCGAACATTCGTACTGCCGGTCCTTCGGCAATCATCGTCGAAGCATAATTCGCATTCGACGCATCGCTCGTCAGCATAAACTCCGGCATCACCAATCGGGAGGCAATCGCCCGAAGTTCCGCCTGCAACACAAGAATGTATCGACTCGCATCAATCGCCGAGACCGGAAATTCATACTCCGTATTGCTGCCGCTGTCGATGATCGTCCCCGGCGAAAAGTGCCGAAACGTTTGAACCTGTCCCGTCTCGACATCAACCACCGTCTTCGTGTTCTGCTGATTTTGAACGAATTGCCGAATCGCTTCCCGCTCCGTCGTTTGATGTTTGCGAATCAACGCAATGGCAGATTGAATTTCCGCCACAACGCTCATGTTTCGGAGCAATTTTTCTGCCCGGCGAAGATTTTTCCGTACCGGCGTAAGAAGCGGCAAGCCGCGTTTCACATTGCTGTCCACGTTTGCCTTGCGGTGTTGAATGTTCTCCGCATCGACCAACATTCCGTCAATCCAATAGCCGAAGACCGTTTCGGTATCGAGCGGATCGGTCTGGATGCCCAAATTCATGTTTGGCTCATTGAAGTATCGCGGCGGCGTAACCACTTGCTCCGGCTCAACGAATCGGAGTTGCAAAATTCCTTTTCGTGAAGGAAAGAGTCGGCAAAAGACTTCGCCGTCCCGGTCTCTTCGCCGCATGATTTCGCGTTGCCGTCGAGTCCAATCGTTTTCGTCGCAAAAAGTATCCAAAACGTCTTGGACGTGCCGGGCAAGGTCGGCATCTTCGGCGTTTTTGGCAACGGCTTGGTAGCGGTGCCCTTGACCGACGACGTAATTGACTCGGTTTTCGAGAGCGTTGATGGCGAATTCATTGGAATAGGCGAGTTGCCGGCATTCGGCACGGAGCAGATCGAGCGATTCGTACATGGGAAGGAGAAAGGAGGGAATGCCGCTTGCGTTTTAGCCGCAAAGCGTGCCCGCATCGTATTCTATGCCGCGCTCGCAACCGTCAAGAAAATCGCTGACGGTTGTCAGAATGTCTCTCGCCCTCTCTCCCCAGACCGTTAACAAGTTTTTCCAAGGTAGGCACTCGACCGCCGGGCGAGTGCGTCGGCGGTAGCCGACAGCCGCGGAAAACCCACTAAAACAAACCAGTGCGGAGTGCCGCACGATGCCGCACGGCGGTCGGCATCCTACCTGTCGAGACTTTTTAGCAAACTTGTTAACGGACTGTCTCCCTTTGGGAGAGTCCAAACAACGTCCCCTCTCCCTTTGGGAGAGGGTTAGGGTGAGGGGGCAAGGGGAGAGGGAACAATGCACGTTGTTCCTTGCTTTCCGATCACCCGCTCAATTTCCTTAAAAAGCACCGTCGGATTGACCGGTTTGCTGCAATAACCATCCATTCCTGCGGCAAAACACCTGTGTACATCCTCCGACGTTACTGTTGCCGTCAGCGCAATGATGGGAATTCGCATGGAAGAGGGCTGACTCTGCTCCCAGTGCCGGATTCTTCGAGTCGCTTCGTAGCCGTCCACTATCGGCATTTGACAGTCCATTAACACGATGTCAAATTGTTCTTGTTTCACTCTGTCCACTGCCGCCTCGCCGGATTCGACGACGACGTGCTCCATTTTTGCTTGCTTCAAAATCTCCGTGATCACAAGCCGATTCACTTTATTATCGTCCACGGCAAGAACACGTAGCATCTGCTTTGATAACGTTCTTTCAGCATCAGAATCATCACCGGATAAACCAGGAACATCAAAAAATGAGCGCACGACCGAATCCAGCAAGCGTGCACTGCCCACCGGTTTTGTGACAGACCTGATTTTGTGAGGATATTGCCACGTTTTTTGCAACAAGTCTTCCGCAAGCGATGTCAAACAGACCAGAGGAATATCTTTGAGTGCGTCCCTGTCCTGAATACTCCGAATCAACGACTCGGAGACCATATCGTCCGAAACAAAATCAATAATGATCAACTGGAATGGTGTTTCCTGTTCTTTTTGCAGGTATTGCAGGGCTTCCGCCGCAAAATTCGCTCTCTGCACAGACATTCCCCAAGATTGTAGTTGTTCACACAGAACCGGTATTAGGAACCCGTCAGGCCCAACGAGTAAGGCTTTGGAGCCGCTCAACTCGGCGACTCGCTGAAGATACACAACCTCTCGTCCGCTGCGGGCACAACGGTGCGGCGGAATGCCTTTACAATAGTCCCGCTTCTCCGTGATGCAGGGAAGAATCGCTGCCCGCATGCATTTCAAAATGAGCGGAGCACACTTGAAGTGAGCAGTGAACCAAAACGTTGATCCCTTCCCTTCTTCGCTTTCAACGTGAATGTCTCCCTCCATGAGTTCGACCAATTTTTTGCTGATTGCCAAACCGAGTCCGGTGCCGCCATAAACCCGGGCAGTGGAAGTTTCGACCTGGGAAAAACTTTTGAACAGACGATTTTGTTTGTCTTGAGGAATACCGATCCCTGTGTCGGCAACGGAAAATTTCAGGCTTATTTTATGCTCAAGGAGTTTATCGACGGTCGTGTGAATTCGGACTCCGCCGCTGTTCGTGAACTTCAGGGCATTGTTGATCAAATTGACCAAAATTTGGCGCAACCGTCCTGCGTCGCCGATCATCGGACCGGGAACTTCGCCGTCGATGGTGGCAACCAGGTCTAATCCTCTCTCATCCGCTTTGGATGCGAGAATGGTCAGCGTCGATTCGACCAGATCGTGAACGATGAACTCCGCTTCGTCCAATTCCAACTTATCGGCTTCGATTTTTGAAAAGTCGAGAATGTCATTGACCAGAAAGAGGAGCGATTCGCCAGAGGCTTTAATCATCTGGGCATATTCGAGTTGTTTCGGTTGCAATGACGTTGCCAGCAACAAGTCGGAAATGCCGATAACTCCATTGAGCGGGGTCCGGATTTCATGACTCATCGTTGCAAGGAATTGGCTCTTGGCTTTATTGGCGTTTTCAGCGACCATTCTGCTCTGTTCCGACAATTCGTTTGCCGCACGATAATTGATAGTGAGCATTTCCAATTCGTCGCGGCGATTCCGAAGGGCTTCCTCCTGTTGGAGAAGGAGGTTCCACGCGACAAACCGCGACTTAACGGTGGCTTGCAATGCCCAGCGCAAGAAAAGGAGTCCAAGCAATCCGCACAACCAAATTCCAAGACCGGCACAATAGAGAATAAACAGAACTTGATCTTTGACTCTCCCTACAGAATCGGCATCCGCCTCGACGGCAATGATACCGTTGCTATCAATGTACACCTGTTCAACGCAACGTGTGCATACCCACGCCGACAACACGATCAACAGTGTCCATCCGACGATGAGTGCCGGATAAACATGCCAAGGATCGGCGGAAGCAAAATCGCGATTGGATGCTGTTTTGTTGTCAGCAACGGACATAATTGGGGCATTATAGCAGAAATAACAACAGTTGGAAAGATGGGAAATGTAGAAAATGCGAACGATTGCAATTTAGAGCGAATTCCGAATTGGTCTGGACACACCTCGTCATTCCTGCGAAAGCAGGAATCCAGACGTGAGGTTTTGTATTTGTTTCTCTGGATTCCCGCTTTCGCTGGAATGACGGCTATTTTCCAAACTTGTCGACGAACTGTGGGAGAGGGGACATGGAAGAATAACTCCGTCCCCACGTTACCACCCCTCCCTTTTCTTGAGGAAAGCCCAGTGCTTCGACCGAAGCCATGTCGGCGGAGGAAAGATCGGAGATGATTCCCTCATCAAAACAGCGCACCGCCTCTTCGTACATCGGCACGAACAAGCGGCGGACAATTTCCGATTCCGGCATCGAATCGTCCGGCGAGGCGAACAATGGATCAGGCACGCCTTCCCCTTCCCACGATGCCTGATGAGTGTAGAGCATAAATCCCCGAAGCGTTTTTCTGCCCAGTTTGCCTTGTTCGATGAGTTTCAACAGAATCGGCGACTGCGGCGTGCGGTCGGGAAACGCCTTGTGCAAAACCCAGCCGGCATGAAGAACCACATCGAGACCGATTTCGTCCATAATGCGAAAGGGTCCCATTTTCATTCCGAATCGAGTGGCGGCATGCTCGATTCGTTGGAGATCGACTTTCTGTTCGAGCATCGCAAGTGCCGACGAAAGGTAGGGATTCAAAATCCGATTGACCAAAAAGCCGGGCGAATCGCCGACAACGATGAACCGCTTGTCGATTCGACCAGCATGTTCCTTTGCCGCTTCAAGCGTGTTCGAGTCGGTCTTTTCCCCGGCAATAATTTCCACGAGCGAACGTTGCCTGACCGGATGGAAAAAATGGAATCCGCAGAACCGGGCTTGCCAGTCCGGCGGCAATGTTTGAGCCAGCGAAGTAATCGAAATCGTCGATGTATTGGAAAAGAGAAATTTTTGGGGATTCCGATTTTCTGTTAGTTTTTGGTATAACTTTTGTTTCGCTTTGAGTTTTTCGGGAATCGTTTCAATGATGATAGGACAGTGGAGAATGTCTTCCAGACTTCCGGTGCAGGTCAGGAGCGATTCGGGCAAAGCCACGTCTTGCTGCCGCAGTTCGTCGGCGATCCGTTGGGGGGCGTTTTGCAAGGCGGCATTGGCGGAGTCGTACAGCATGATGGAGATGCCGCATCGCAGGTGTGCTGCCGCAATGGCAGTGCCCATCATTCCTGCTCCAATGATCGCCGTCATGTCGGAATTTTAACGTTATTGAACGTGTTTTCAAGCGTAGGAAGCCGACCGCAGTTGTAGATTGCGCTACTATCCAAAATTCGAGTCAATCTGTTATACTGTGGGTGCTCGAATTTGCGAATTACAATGAACCAATTGATTCTTGGCGACAACTTGGAAATCATGAAAACGTTGGAAAGCGAGTCGGTCGATTTGATTTATCTCGATCCGCCGTTTTTTAGTAACCGCAACTATGAAGTCATATGGGGAGACGAAGGGGAAATCCGCAGTTTCCAAGACCGTTGGGCAGGAGGTATTGACCACTACATCGGTTGGTTGAAGGAGCGGGTCGAACAGATGCACCGTTTGTTGAAGAAAACCGGCAGTATTTTTCTGCATTGCGATTGGCATGCAGATGCTTATATCCGAGTGGAAATTCTGGACAAAATTTTTGGGGCAAAGAATTTTCAAAATGAAATCATCTGGTATTACAGGCGATGGACCGCCGGTAAAACGTTCCAAAGAATGCATGACAATATCTTGTTTTATTCAAAGTCTCAAAAATTCACGTTTAATAAAACTTATATTGAACCTACTGATGGTCAAAAAACAAAACAGGAAAAAGGATGGGATAGAAACTCCGTTATGATCGAGGGAAAACGTCGTCCTCAACTTTTGGTTTACAACCAAGACAAGGTCGATCAAGCCGTAAAAGAAGGAAAAATTAACCTTTCTGAATTTGCCAGAGTACACGTATTGGGTGAAACGCAAACTACAGCGTCCGATGTTTGGGAAATAAACTATTTGAATTCTCAATCCAAAGAGCGTATCGGCTACCCCACGCAAAAGCCGGAAGCCCTATTGGAACGCATTATCAAATGCGCCAGCAATGAAGGGGATTTAGTCCTTGACCCCTTCATGGGCGGCGGGACAACGATGGCGGTGGCGGATAAACTCAACCGGCACTGGATCGGCATTGACCAGTCGGTGCAAGCGGTCAAAGTTACGGATTTTCGGTTGCAGAAACAGTCGACGTTGTTTTCTCCCACGCACACACTGCAACTTTACAAGTACGATTACGATACGCTCCGCTACAAAGATGCGTTTGAATTTGAAAACTGGATTATCCAACAATACGGTGGTACGAGTAACACCAAGCAGCAGGGTGATTTTGGGCTGGACGGCAAAATGCAGGATGGTACGCCGATACAGGTCAAGCGGAGTGAAAACGTGGGGCGCAATGTGATTGATAATTTCAAATCGGCGGCGGAACGGGCAGACAGAAAATTGTATGCCAAAAACAGAAAGGACAAACAACCTGTCGGTTACATTATTGCTTTTTCATTTGGCAAGGGAGCCATCGAAGAAATTGCTCGACTAAAATTGAAGGAAAATGTCATTATCAAACTCGTAGATGTAGCCGAATTCGTTCCGATGGCGACAAAGCCAGTGGTTACTATCAAAATAAAAGAATTGGAAAGAGACGGAAAAGGCAACAGCAAAATAGAGTTTACTGCTACCGGTAAGAGCGAGGCAGGAATCGAATTTTATGCTTGGGATTTTTCGTTCGACGAGAAAAAAGGGTTCAAACCGGAGGCGATTCTCGATAAGTCGGGCAAGCAGGAGTGGATTTTCAAGGCAGGCGTTCACACGATTGCTGTAAAAGTCGTTGACAATGACGGTCTTGAAAGCATTGAAACGATTAAATTGAAAGTCAACGGCGTGGTAAAAAGAGTGTAGCGCAATCTAAAGGTTGGAAGCATCGTTTTTGGCGACGAACCATCGTCGAAAGATAAGTGTCGGCATCATCGAGCAATCATCAAACGTTTCTGTTTTCCGGTTCTGCAAAGGAGCCAGTGTTGGTGAGTGCATGTTTTCTCGGTATTCCCTGCCGCTGGCACGGTCGCCGAGCCAAAAGACGTGATGAACTGTTGAATAAGCTCAAAGAAAAATACGTGATCGTGCCGATTTGTCCCGAACAACTCGGTGGCATGTCAACACCGCGAACCAGTGAAATGCTTCCGCCGAACAAAACCGGTGCCGATGTTCTTGACAACAGGTTGCGTTTGCTTGCTCCCGAAACGGGTGAAGATGTAACGGATTTTCACATTCGCGGCGGCGAATATGCACTTGAAATTGCTCAAATCATTGGAGCCAAGCGAGCCTATTTGAAAGGCGGCAGTCCGTCTTGCGATAAGGACGGCATCGTCGGCGAAATCCTGCGTCGCGGCGGTGTTCACGTCGTTCGGGTAGGATAAAGAGGACTCAATGCAAACTCACAACACCCTCTACACGATTGGACATTCGAACCATTCATTAGAAAAATCCCTCGAATTGTTGCGTATGCACGAACAAGCACTTTCCCCTGATAACCGTCAGCAATTTTCTTGACGCTTGCTGACGCACCGTCGGCTACACTGTACCGCATGTCGCTCTGTAAAATCTTTCTCCAAGTGCGCGAACAATTCAACAAACAGGAGGACGTATGCCCTCCGCTCTTGGATTGGGCAAAACGGTGTTTGCCGCAACACTTTAGCAAAAACCCCTCCAAGATGCACCACTGGCTTGCCGACGAACTCGACCGCTTTCACACCCAGCGCGGGACAAAGTTAAACGTCCTTGCTCCGCGCAATTCCGCAAAATCGACCATTGCCGCTTTTGCTTATCCGCTTCGGGAAATTCTGACGCAACGGGAACCCTACATCTGGATCATTTCCGATACCATGTCGCAGGCACACACGCATCTTGAAAACATCAAAAACGAACTCGAAGGCAATCCGCTGCTTGCCGAAGCCTATCCCGATGCTTGCGGCAAAGGAAATTTATGGCGAGAGGGTTCAATCCGGTTGCGCAACGGCGGAGTCATTGAAGCCTTTGGAACGGGACAGCGGTTGCGAGGTCGAAAGCGAAACGAAAATCGACCCACGCTGATCATCTGCGACGATTTGCAAAACGACCAGCACATGCTTTCCGCCTCGCAACGGGAAAAGAGCCGAAATTGGTTTCACGGAGCACTCTTGAAAGCCGGTTCGCAACAGACGAACATCATTCATCTGGCGACGGCACTTCATCGGGAGGCAATCGCTCTCGAACTGATTCAAACGCCGGGCTGGTGTTCCCAAACGTTTCGTGCCATTGAGCAGTTTCCGAAAAACATGCCACTCTGGAAGGACTGGGAAGCAATTTACACGAACGTTGCCAATCCCAATCACGTTGCCGATGCCGATGCGTTTTATGCAGAACATCGCCGGGCAATGGACGAAGGTGCGGAAGTGCTTTGGGAAGAGCAGGAGTCGCTCTACGAGTTGATGAAAATGCGAGTCGAAAGCGGTCAGGCTTCGTTTGATAGGGAAAAGCAAAACATGCCGATCAATCCCGATGTGTGCGAGTTTCCCGAAACGTACTTCGACGAACAAATTTGGTGCCCAACGATACCGTCGAACATTGTCGATTCGGCATTGGCTCTCGATCCGAGCAAGGGAAACGACTCGGCGGTCGGCGATTACTCGGCGTTCGTGTTCGTTGCATTGGGAGACGATGGCATTTTTTACGTCGATGCCGATCTCAGACGTTTGCCGGTTTCTGAAATGATTGCCCTCGGAGTGGAACTCTATCGAAAACATCAACCAACGATTTTTTGTGCCGAGTCCAATCAATTTCAGGAGTTGATCTGCGAGGAATTTGATCGGCAGTCGATCAACGTTTATCGAATCAAGAACACGCTCAACAAGAAAATTCGTATTCGTCGTTTGGACAGTTATTTGTCGATGAAGCGGTTGCGTTTTTGTTCGTCGTCGCCATCGTGCCGAATGTTGGTGGAGCAGTTGCGTGCGTTTCCGATAGGTTTGCACGATGATGGTCCCGATGCTCTCGAAATGGCAGTGCGGATGTTGGAAATGTACGGCGAACCGTAAACATCTATCAAAAACGGGCAAAATCATGTACAATTATCTCGCGTGTTTTTTCCCGACACAATTTTTATCAATCAACCGTTGAACGATGAACCGCAATTTGCAATCCCTGTTAGACACGCTCGAGGGTGAAAACTGCGAATTCAAAGAAGCCAAGCACGATTATAGCGTCGATAAATTACTTCAATACGCTTGCGGTATCGCCAATAGCGGCGGCGGGAAAATTGTTCTCGGCGTATCGGACAGCCGACCAAGGCAGGTCGTCGGTACGAATGCTTTTCCGCAGCCGGAAAGGACACGTTCACATTTGATGGACAAACTGCCGCTGCGGATTGGCGTTCAAACGTTTCGTGAAAATGAAAAACGCATACTGGTTTTTCAGATTCCTCCGCGCCCTACCGGAGTACCGATGCAACTCGAGGGTCGATATTGGACAAGGCGAGGCGATAGTTTGACGCAGATGACCGAGACAGACCTTCGAGACATCTTTGCCGAATCAGGACACGATTTTTCCGCCGATGTCTGTCAACATGCCCAGTGGAGCGACTTGGATCATCAAGCCATTGAAGATTTTCGGCAACGATGGGTCACGAAATCAGGAAACCAACGCTTGGAAACATTGCCGCTGGAACAACTATTGAAAGATTGCGAGGCAATTACACAACAGGGCGGAATTACGTATACCGCCCTCATTCTCTTTGGCACTCATGAAGCCCTCGGACGCTTGTTAGGACAATGTGAAATCATTTTTGAATACCGGCACACGGAGGCATCGGGTCCCGCCCAATTTCGTCGAGTATTTCGGCAAGGCTTCTTTTCCATCTACGATCAGATTTGGGAATTGATTAACCTCCGCAATCATTTTCAACATTTTCAAAGCGGACTCTTTATTTTCGATGTACCAACATTTGAAGAACGTACAATACGCGAAGCCCTCTTGAATGCCGTGAGCCATCGGAACTATCAAAGTGCTGGCAGCATTTTTATCCGGCAATATCCGCTGAGAATCGTTCTTGAAAGTCCGGGCGGGTTGCCGCCGGATATTACGCTTGACAACATTTTGGAGCGGCAATCACCGCGTAACCGCCGTCTTGCCGACGTTTTTTCAAAATGCGGTCTGGTCGAGCGGTCAGGGCAGGGAATGAATCTGATGTATGAATGGAGTATCAAGCAGGCAAAACAAATTCCTGACTTATCGAAAACAGACCGTCATCATGTCCAAGTCGAACTGGATGGTACCGTGCAGGATATGCAACTGCTGGTCATGCTGGAAAAAATCAGTCGGGAAACATTGACACAGTTCACGACGGAAGATTTTCTCATCATTGATTATGTGCGGCAAGAGGAAAAGATACCTGAACCGATGAAAAACCGAGTGCAGCAACTCATTGACTTGGGGGTTCTCGAACGTGCCGGACGCGGACGATTGCTCCTTGCCCAGCGGTACTACCAAGTCATCGGTCAAAAAGGAACCTATACCCGAAAAAAGGGATTGAATAGGGAAGAGCAAAAGGCATTACTGCTAAAACATATCCGTTCGAGCGGAACTGAAGGTGCACCGCTCCGCGAATTATGCCAAGTGCTTCCCGCGTGTAAAGACACCACGATTCAGGTTTTTCTTCGGGAGTTGCGGGACGAAGGAACAATCATTTTGAGTGGAAATACCCGCGGCGGACGCTGGGTGATCAACGGGACCAAGGGCAAAAAATAGTGCCTATTAACTAAAAAATGGCATTAGTTGTAATTGAATTACAACTAAAAAATCCGTAAATGCTTTATATTACACGGCTTGCAAAAACCTAATTGCAACCTATTGCAACCCGTTTCCTTCCGACCAGAACGCAGACGGTTATTGTACCGTATCGTGTATATTTGGGCTAGCCAACCGATCCCGAATCTCTTTGAGTTCATCAAGCGAAATCCGCTGGTTATAACCGTCGCGGGGAACTGCCGAGTCGAAATACTTTGCCCAAGCGGGCGCATATTCTTCCACCATGTCAATCGCCGCCGTGTAATCGGCAATCGCTTTTTCCGTTTCGCCGAGTTTTTCGTAGGCAAAACCGCGATTATACAACGTATCCGAAGACCGGCTCCGATCATTCGATGGATCGGCTACGGTATAATCCGCAATCGCTCCATGCAAGTCACCGAGCGCAAATTTTACATCGCCTCGCCTCGTGTGGAATACATTTCTATCGAAACCTTCAAGAGTGGGAATCACCTCATCATAATCGGCAAGGGCAAGAACGTATTGCCCTTGATCCTTGTAGGTTCCTGCACGCCGCATCAATGCTCTCCGATAGTTTCTTGTGTTTTTACCATGTTCCAGCCGTATTATCTCGTTGCACAGTTCGATTTTTTTGGCAGTGCTTTGTGTGAAAGTTATTCTGTTAGACCAATACGGCACTCGAAATGATGAGTACCCCCACGGTGCAGCGCAAAGGAGCAACGCTCCGAGGATACAGTAAACGACGGCAATTTTCTTCGGCAAAGAGAATCGAATCGGCTTTCCGTTCCACTTGGCGGCGTAATGCAGTCCGCCGATGATGAGCGTTGCAAAAACGGCAAGCACGACATAGATGTTCAGAAAAATAATTCCGAAAACCAATGACCAATGTTGTGGCGAGTCAAGCCAAGTGGCTTCCCCTTTGCCATGTTCCAAAGAATTATGATAGATATTGCTGATTCCGCCACCCACGAGATAGCAACCGCCTAAGATCGTCAGCCAGCGCAGTCGTGGAAAACTGGCATTGATGGCGGCAATCGCAACGGAACCGGCAAGGATCAACAGCAACTTCAGGGAAAGCGGAATCGGATAGTAGGGTATCCAACTATAATCGAAGCCCGGTTTGGAAGCGACAATTAAACCGGCGGCGGTAAAGCAACCGAGATAGACCAGCCACTCGACGAACATTCTTTCGCCAAATGGTGTCTTGTTTCGTTCCCAAACCGGTCCGACGGTGTGAAACGTTGTTTTATCTTTTGCCGTCTCCATCAGTTGTTTGTGAAATTTGCGAAACACAAAATAAAACACGACTCCAACAACCATAAAGCCGAGAAAAACGCCATAACGTTCCAGAAAATATCCGAAATCCCAAAATTGGAATTCTCGCTCTTTGACGATACCCATCACATGGCATGTGATCATGAAAAAGAAATTCAAAAAATACCAAATCAGCATGACGAAACATGCCGTAGAAAAATGTTTGTACGTTTTTTCGAGGCGAGCATTGTTATCCAGCGCGTTGCCCTGCGCAAGAACACTCAATCCGGTATCTTCCCGCAGAATTCGGCGATAGACCCAAGGGGAAACGAGAATGAAAAGAGCAGTACCGAGCATCAGAAGCCCCATACATCCATAAGCCAGCGGATTGATGATGTACGTCCACATCGTTTTTTGGGTAATCTCGACATTGCAGTATTGCATCAAGGCGATAATCCCTTGACATGTTGGAAAAAAAGCCCAAACGAGAAAAGCAAAAAAGGCAATGAGCAGGTGTGCCCGTAAACTGCACAGAATCAAGTACCGTCGGGTTCGAAGCGTCGGAGCATTGCGGACAGAAAACCAGATTCCCGGTATTGCCGCCAGCAGGAAAAACAAACAGAAAAACGTCAGCGAAACCAAATGGAGCAATGAAGCCAGATAGATTCCAAACAGCGACATTCCGAAAAGTACTGTGCCGGACATTCCCGGCTTCGGAACGGCGACCATTGCGGAAGCGGCGGTGAACGTCGTTTCGGTTCCGACGACGGCACCGGCAACCGCCTTGCTGGTCGTCGAAAGCGTTGCGATTGCCGGTAGTGCGGCTATGACTGCCATCGAGAAAAATTCGCTCGGTCCGCTGGAGGAAATGATACCGGCAATGCGGCGTTCCAATTCGTTCCGCAAAAATTTTCGTGCCCGACTGAGCCGTTGCCTTGCGGCTTCTTCTGTGATTTCCAAAGCGTCGGCAATTTGTGTGATCGACTGTTCTCCGCGATAAAACAGTACCAGCGGCTCGCGATACTTTTCGGGGATGTTTTGCAGTGCCGCTGTGATCACAGCGTTTTGCTCCGCCGCAATCAAGGAGGCGGCAGGGTCGGCATTTTTCGACTCTGCTTTGTGGAGCGTTCCCGTTTGTTCCGTTGCCGATTTTTTGCGGACGGCGTTGCGAGCCAGATTTCGGGCGATGGAACAGAGCCAGCCGGGAAATTTCCGCACATCGTCCAGTGCAGCAAGTTTTCGCCAAGCGATCAAGAACGTTTCTTGTGCCAAGTCTTCGCTTTGGTGTAGGTCGCCGGTTCGGCTCAATGCGATACCGCTGACCATTCCCTGATAGTGCCGCACCAAACAGGCGAAGGCATCCCGGTCGCCTTCGCGGCTTTGGTCGATCCAACGTTCAATCGTTTCGTAACTTGCGGTTGCTTCCACGTCGTTTCTCCTGACGGTTTAGTGTACCCAGCGGTGGGATCGTAATAAAGTGTGCGAAGGCGAAAAAACGTGACAGAAATTTTGTCGAAAAGAGCGTTTATTTTACCAATTGGGAGAGTCCGTATTCGATACCATTTGCCAATATAATTTCTGCGTAGGTGAGTCCCATGATTGCTCCTCCGAAAGACCATTACGTCATTATACCATAGGCACACAGAGCCGCAATCTTTAGATTGCGTAAATGTAAATGCGCAATCTAAAGATTGCGGCTCGGATTTCTTGCACCGCTCCCATCACTCTTTCGGCGGAAAGAGTTTGTTCAACTCCTGATACAAAATAGAACCCCGAGCGTCGGCACGAACGACGACACCCTCCCGGTCAATCAAAATGGAGGTCGGAAAAGCATTGATCTTGTACTTTTCACGGGAATCGGGCAACTTTTGTGCAAGCGAAAGTTTTTCCGAAGCGTTTAGCCACGGCAACTGCTCTTTTTCGATCATCGCTTTCAATACGTCCAAATCGTCGTCCGTGCTGAACGCAATGATCTCGGATCCTCGGTCGTGAAACGCTTCGTAAACCCGCTTCATCGTGGGAAACTCGCCGATGCAAGGTCCGCAACCGGTGTTCCAGTATTCCAGCAACACCACTTTGCCGCGATAGTTTTTCAAATCGATTTTCGTACCGTCAAGCAACACCGCCTCCAATTCCAGTGTCTTGCCGATGAGTGCCAACGCATTCAATTCCAAGTCGAAAACCAAAACCGCCTCGACGGCAAAGTCCTCGGTGCGTTTCGCAAAAACGGGTCGCAAGGTCGTGTAAAGATAGCGGAGAGCATCGGCACGCTGTTCCATCATTTCTGCCGTAACGGGCAGTGGGTAACAGTGCGTTAGCCAGTCTTTATCGAGTTGTTTTTCAAATTCGGTTTTCTTTTCGTCAACGGCTTTGCGAAATGCCGCCATCGGATCGTCCGCCGCAAGAATGCGGTACTTGATCAGTTCGCGGTCGTAATGATTCGCCCACATTGACGCATCTCGCACATCGGACACCATAAACACGGAACGGTGAAATTCCAACGTCGGAATCATGAGCGTTCCTGTTTTTATTTTTATCATTGGCGAAGATTCGATGCGTTCTGCACATCCTTCTTGGATATGGAAAGCAAAACTTATTTGCAAAAAACGAAAATTAGGAGAAGTTAAATGAGCCTCAATATACTCTTTGAAAAGACGATGTGTCGTTTGAAAACGCTCAACGGATTGTTCAGGCTCACCCTGAGCCGCATTATTAAAACTACAGTTAAACCAGTATGTCCGCGCAAAAAGAGCAACGTCTTTTGTAACGGGATCATTTTCAAGCGATTCGACGAATTCACTAAATTTTTTCCTCCATTCATCGTTTTTACTGAGTGAACAGAAGCCAAGGGTTTTCTGTTTTAATGCAAAAAGATAATCAGGATCAGAAGCATAAAAATCTTTTCCTGCCCAAAAATGTTTTTCTTCCAACGGTTGAGGAATTATTTTATTATTTTGTTTTTCGCAAAGTGCAAGAATTTTATCTGCCACAGCGATTTTGGCAATCGCCATCTCTCCATAAAATTTTTCAAAATCATCGTTGTCTTTATATCGTCCTGCCATCTGGGAACTCCAGTTATTATCACTATTCGTGAGAAACGCTCGGAGTTCTTTGATGTCCTCGGTTTCCGGCACGGTGGTGAAGGAAGCCCTGATTTTCGGCGTGTCCGGGTCGTTGTATTTGCTATCCCATTGGGCGAAAAGGTGTCCGGTAAGGGTCCAAAGAACGAAAGTACAAGCGACGGCGATATTGCGTGAAGTCATGGCGGCGGAGCGGGTTTGAGTTTGACAAGCGGGATTATACCACAAGGGCGGCAAAAGATGTCAGGAGTTTTTATGACAAATAAAAACAGGAAAAACTTGCGAACTATACCAATTTTTCAAAGCGGGGTATCCGGTCGCTCCACTTCGTTTCGTTTCCGGCTTGCATCTGCACTCTCTATCTTGCCCTTACAGGGCGGCTGGATGTTGTGGGACACGTTACCCAGGGCGGCGTGGAGTACCGCTTGCCCTGGGCTATGATATTATGCCCTTGCTGGGCGTTTTTTGCGCAATCCTACGATTGCGGCTTAAATACACCGGAGGTCAATGCCCTACCCTACCCTACTGTTGAATTTAACAGTAACCCTTAACTCCTGTCTTCTAAATCCTTTACTGCCTTGTACAGTTTCCGTTCGATGGCGGGAATGTAGTTTGTCCATGGACTGCCTGCGTTGGGGTCATCATGCATATATTTTCGGAATTCGGCAATTTTTGAATCAATAGAATCAATAAAGTGCAACGTCATTGCCTCCAAAGACATCGGCAATTTCGTACACTGATTCTCATACGTCCCATGATGCGAGATCAACATGTGTTTCAGTAGCATTGCCGTTTCGGCATCAAACTGCTCGCCTGACAGTTTTTCCGCCTCAGCAATTTTTTCATTCAAAATCTCCGCACCGAGAAAAGGATGACCAAGCAACTGCCCCTGATCGGTATAGTACATTTCGTTTCCGAACGCAAGTTCCCGTGTTTTGCCGATGTCGTGCAAAAACGCTCCCATCAGGAGCATATCCCTGTTTAGTACGGGATAAAGTTCGGCAATTCGGACGGCAATCTCCATCATTTGGAGTGAGTGTTCGAGCAGTCCGCCGGGATAGGCATGGTGCAGTTTAACTCCCGCCGGGGTTCTACTAAACTGATCGATGAACGCATCATCAATCGAAATACAGTCCGCCAGATTGCGCAAACTGGGATCGGTAATCGAACGTAACAGTTCTCGAAGCCGATGCTGTGCTTTTGGAACATCCACCAACTGAAGGCGGACAAATTCGGATGTATCGACGGAACTGGCATCAACTTTTTCCAGACTCTTGGCAATGAATTGGAGCGTTCCCTGAAACCGCTGCGTGGTGCCTTCGGCACGAATATAATCCCCGTTTTCAAAGTCGCAAGTCGAAGCGTCGGTAACATTCCATATAAAACCAGTGATGCTTCCTGTCCTGTCGGACAGATTGAACTGCAAGTACAGATTCCCTTTTTTATTGGGACGCAGTTGCTTCTCCGAAACCAGATAGATTTCAGATATTTTTTCGTTCTCCTTTAATTGGTTGATAGAACGTCGCATCGGAACTGAATGGACATGGAATGACCCCATCATACATTTATCAGCGGAAAAATCAAGTCCCCCAAAATTTGGTGTGCATAGAATCGAGATATTGGGAGAGGGCTTGAATTGACTCCCCTATTTTCGGTATAATGTACCCTGTATGAGTGCAACGGATCAGCCTGTATCCCTTTCAAATGCCTTAGTAGTCTGCGCTGAAGTTCCCGAGACTCTCGCTCTGAAACAGAAAATCAACGAAACATCTTCTTCTGAAACATGGGACGCTTTTGACCGAACCAAAAAGAAAAAAAACGTGTTCAAACGTTTTAAGTTTCCGAACGATGCCGACACACTCGAACAATTCAGGGCAAACGTTCAACATTGGGAACAACTGCGGGAAACGATTCCAGAACTACCCAACGTTGCTATGCTCGGTCAGGATTCCGAGGGAATCTGGTATGTTCGGGATGCGGCAGAAGGGAAAACTTACGCCGAACTCGTAAAACCAGACAAGCCGATGAAAGAACACGAAGCCGCAAGGCGAGTGTTTGCTCTCACGAATGTTCTTTTCAAATTACACCAAGCCGGTTTCTACCACCACAATCTTAAGCCGACCAATGTTTTTACAGGAGGAATGGACAACAGCACTGTCGTCGATCCAGATTTTGGCAGATTTCGGAATGGAAAAATTGATGTAACTCCCTTCGGTTCGACTGAATTTTTAGCCCCCGAACAACGTGTAGTCGGTTCCACTCCACCCGATTTTCGAGCAGATGTATGGAGTGTTTCCGCTTTGCTTGCCTTTTGTTTGACTGGTTGCACCCCAGCGACGCTCAAAGCGGAACAGATACCCGAAGCATTCCGGGACTTGATCACTTCGGGATTGCAAGAATCCCCTGAATCTCGGCTTGCATCTATTGCCGAGTTTCGTACTGCGTTGGAGTCGCTTATCAAAACGACCCGACCGAGTGCCTTTGCCACCGAATCCACTGCCCCGCATCCAGTACGTGAGGCTCCAGTGGAACCCCCCCCCGCCGCCGCTAACACGCCGGATATTCCGCCTCCGGGAACGACGTGTCCGCAATGCCATTCCGCCGTTCTTTCGGTCGCCGACCGCAGTTGTCCTCAGTGTGGTCGCCCCTACCAAGAACCTTGCCTGAATTGCCAATCATTGAATCCTTTCTGGATACGGAATTGTCGCGGTTGCGGTTCGGACCTGCTCACTCTAAAACAGCAAATGTTTGCGAATCTCAATTCGCATAAACAACAAGTTCTAAAATATCGAGAGACCTACGGACACGATAAGACCTTGCCGCTCCTGAAATATATCTCTACTGTGAATCATCCCGACTTTGTTGCCTTCAAAGAGTGGGCAAAGAGCATGACGATGCTGATTCAAAAGGAACGCCGGGACATCAAGGCATACATCGAAGGAATTCGGGCGCAAGTCAACTCGGCAATGACAGCGCAAAAATACGAGCGGGTACAGCAGATTCTCGAACAGGTTCCGCGACCTTTACTTGATGAGCCGCTACGGCAGCAGTATGTCGAGGCGGGAGAGGCGTTGACCGAAGTTGATTCGCTCATTCGGGAAATTCGAAATGCCATTTCGACGAAACAATACAGTCAACTGTTGTCCTGTGTCCAGCGGTACTTGGAACTCAAAGCGAATGATCCTGAAGCGCAGAATTTGCAGCGTAAAATCGAAAAATTGACGACGATCACTTCGGTGAAAGAAATGAAGTTGCGGCGAATTCCCGGCGGTCGGTTTTACATGGGATCGCATGATTCCGATGAGTACCTTCGGAACAATGAGCATCCGCAACATAAGGTTATACTACCGGGAAACTTTTTTATTGGCGTTTATCCTGTTACGCAAAAACAATTTTTGGAATTGATGGAGTACAATCCGAGTATTGCCAACGACGATGAAGACTGTCCCGTGGAAGGGGTATCGTGGTATTCTGCGGTGGAATTTTGCAATAAGATGAGTGAGGCGGAGTCGTTACCCCCCTATTATGAAATCAAGGCGGTCCGGCGGCGTTCCAACAATTCGATAGAAAGTGCAAGGGTGTCGATTCTTGGTGGCGACGGCTATCGTCTTCCAACAGAGGCGGAGTGGGAATACGCTTGTCGGGCAGGAAGTATTTCTCCTTGGTGTTTCGGAGATCAAGTGCTCGACGTGGGACACTATGCCTGGTACTACGACAACTCAACAATGGAAACACATCCGGTCGGACAACGGAAGCCAAATTCGTGGGGACTGTATGACATGCACGGAAACGTGATGGAATGGTGTTACGATTGGTACAACGATTTGTATTATCGAGAGTGTTCCGAAGAGGAGGAAAATCCCACTGGACCGGACAACGGAACAGCAAAGGTTCTTCGGGGGGGAGCCTGGCAGTTTGGAGCAGAGGCAACCCGATGTGCGTATCGCAATAGCAGTGTCCCGGACGCGATTGCCGGGGTCATCGGTTTCCGTGTATGTCGCAACGCTACTGATGAAGCGATGTAAAATAGGAGTCCCCTGCCCTGCCCTGCCCTCCAGGGCTGACGCATCAAAAATTATCAGACGTTGCTGTCTTCAGTGTCTGCTGTTTCCAAAAAGCGTTTGGCTCTTCCTGCGTTCCGGGTTGGCGGGTGGATATCGTCGTCGAGACGTTGCTGCAAATTGCCCATTTTGTCTAAATATCGGACATGAACCGTCTATTTAGTCTATTTTCACACATTTTTGGAGCAATTTTGCCGGATTCGGCACCGCACTGCCGTACCAACCTGGAACACAGTAAGAGCCAACGGAAAACTTGTTAACAGTCTGAATGTCCGCCGATCTTTAGATTCTGTCCCTTGCTTACGCGACAGGCTCTGATAGATTTGTTCAAAACCCTCCCGGTCTGTTGCCGCCAATGGTTCCGCCCGGTCGTTGACCTGCACCGCCAATGTTCGGTACGCCGCCGCCAATAGTTCCGCCCGGTCGTTGACCTGCGCCACCAATGTTCGGCATGCCCCCGCCAATGGTTCCGCCACCAATAGTCCCTCCCGGTCGCATCCCACCGCCCATCATGTTCATAAATGGATTGCCGCCCATACTGCCACCAATAGCCCCCCCCGGTCGCATCCCGCCGCCCATCATATTCATAAATGGATTGCCGCCCATACCACCGCCGAAAGTGCCTCCCGGTCGCATCCCGCCACCCATCGTGTTCATAAACGGCATTCCACCGCCCATTCCGCCGCCAAACCCTCCCATACCACCGCCAAATCCTCCCATCTGCGGCATATTCGCCTGCTGATTGCTCTTGAACTCTACCGCATTGCCCAATAAGTTCGTGAGGGATTGCTGGACAAATGCAGGAGTCACATAGTCAAGTTTCACGGGTTCGATAATTTTTATTTGTCCTTCCGCCATTGCATCAATCTCTTCCACGTATGCCTTGACTTCCTTAAACATGGATTCAGTAGCGGACACGATCAGCGAATTCGTTGCAGTGTGAACGTCCAACGTCATGGGCGGTTCCTGTTCTCGTGCATTACCACCACCGCCGCGACCACCCTGTGCAATCGCTTGGATCATCTGCTGTAATCCCTGCGGCATCTGCCCTCCCATTCCACCGCCCATCCCGCCGCCCATCATGGGATTGGGCTGCTGTCCCGGTGGTTGTTGACCTCGCTGTCCTTGAGGTTGATTACCGCCACCGATAGTTCCCCCTCCCTGTCCGGTCCTGTTGCCGCCGCCCTGCATCCGATTGGCATATACCCGCTCAACAGACGCTCGCGCATCTTCTGCCCGCATGTGCATCAGTTTTATCGGGCGAGGAATCGGACGATTCATAATATCGTCCCTACTAGGTTGATCTAGAATTTTTATCAATCGGTCAATCGTTTTGTGATCGACCGCATTTGCCTGCACGAAGAGTACGTTGAGTCGTTCATCCGCCGAAATCGTAACGGTTCCCGTCTTTTCGATGGCGTTTCCTTGTGCGACCAATCCTGCCATTTCAGACAGTTGCCACTCCGGTAAGTCCACCGATGCAACACCGGTGACGCTTTCCGATGTGTTCGTTCCCAGCAAATTGTTCAATGCGGACTGAACCACCGATGCCGTGGTATTGATAAGATAATACTCCTTAAAATCTATTCTTCCGAGTACTGTTTCATCCGAGAGCATCCGAATCAGTTCCTCCAATTTTGCCAACGCTTCGGGATCGTCCGATTGGAGTACGATTCCTCCCGGTGTTACCATGACATTCACCTCCGGCTGCGCACTGGTAGCGACCGGAGTAACTTGGGCGAGAATCGGCTGCTCCGCCATGCGCAACAACCATGTCATCGGTTGATCGGTTTCAAAGGTTTCGTCGATCAAATCGTCGATGCTCTTGTCCTCCCTTTTTGGGGGTTCCGGTTCCGTCGGCATTACCGGAATGTTGACTTTCATGCTCGGGTCCAATTTTGGCAGAATGGTTTGCAACTGCTCCAACACCAACGTCGTCGCTGTCGGTGAAAGCGGAATGGTACGCACAGTGGAAACGTTTGTCTGTGGAGCAGCGGTGCCATCCTCTCCAAGTTGGGTCAGCAAAGACCGAATTTCTGTGATTTGTGTGAGTGTACCGCGAACGATGATTTGCCGAGCCAGTGTATCCGCTTCCACCGTCGGGGCTTGCGAGGACGAAACCGTCGTTTGTTGGGGTGCTCTTCCCCCCCCGCCGCCTTGTTGTCCGGCGATACCACCGCCCGCTGTAGTCGTTGTTGCGAGCGGCGAATAGGTCAAGTAAAATTTCTTGATGGTTTCCACCGCCGTTACCGGACTCATTCGCTTCAAAGGAATGATGACGACCTGCGGAGCGTTCAGTTGCATCTGTTTGATCGATTCCCGAACGGTCGCTTGCACGGCAGGACGACCGCGAACCAGAATACCGTTTGTTTTCGGGTCAAGCGAAAGCCGGACATCGGGAATGCCCGCCAGGAGCGTTTGAAGAACGGCGAAAACCGATGTGGGATCGGCACTGCCGACATCGTGGGTCTCGAACTGCGGTTGCCCTGCCATCGTTAGGTCGTCTGACCCGAAGGAGGTGTCGATCTGGGTGAGTACCTCCTTTGCCCGCTCGATCATATCGCCTCGACCAGAGAGAAATACCTTTTTCCCGGCAGAGTCCGCAACCGTCCGAAGGGAAACGTCTGTTGCATCAATAGCCAATAGTGTCCGCATCATTTGCAGTGCCTCTTCGGCGGTAAGATTTTTCAATGCGACCGCTTGGAACGGTCCCGTGCTAGCACTTTCGGGATCGTCAACCCGCTTGATAATATCCCGGATGGCTCGCAGTGTTCCGCCTGTCTCTGTAATGGCAATTTGCTGCGACTTCGGCATGGGGAAAATGTCTCCTTGCGGACCCAGCAACCTTTCGATTTCGGCTTGGATGATTTCCGGGGTCGTTCGATTCAGGCTGAATAGGACTCTGCATATTTCATATTTTCCGCGAGATTCGAGTTCTTCGACCGTGATGGTTTCCAGCAGATTTGCCGGAATCTTGTCGGGCAGGTAAACCACAAAAAGCGTTTTCCCTTTTCGGATAAGCGAATAGTCCTTAAATTGCAGGCAACCGTTGAGGATATCCAATCCTTCCGTTGGCGTGTAGTAATCGCTGTCGCTCAGATTGAACGTACCGGTCGGCATTTTTTCGGCGGCTTGCAAGGACATGCCGGCTTGGTCGGCAAACCATTCAATGACATCTTTCCAGGGAGCGTAGCGGAAACTGAAACGTATTTTTTCGGCAGGCTCCGATCTCGGTGTTTGCACTACCGAAGGAGCAGGCGGCGGTGCAGGTCTTTCGGAACCACGACCATTGGGAGGACCCTGTCCGTTTCTCTGCGGTGCGTTACCCTGTGGCTCGTCCTCTTGTTGTGTCGGCGGTCTTTGCATGCCGCCCGGATTACCTTGCCTGCCTCCTTGTCCGCGTTCGCGTTGCCCGATGCGTTCTTGCCGCTGCCCCAATCCCATCGGCGGTCGTGATGGCGGTATCTCCAGTTCATCCTCCTCGGGCATCTCGTCATCCTCTTGCAAAACAAGGATTGCTATCGGAATCCAACGCAGGAGCGACAACGTCCATCCGCCGCCCTGTACTGGGGATTTCTCGTTAACCGGCGAATCTGTATCCACTGGTGGTGTTTGATCGACAGGGGAATCCTGATCGATCAGTTCGGTGGTACGAACGCCCGCTGGTGCTTCAGGTTCCTTGACTTCAACGACAACAGGCTTCGGTGCTGGTACTATTTCCGGTTCTTTAATAACAACTGGCTTCGGTGCAACCGGTTCCAGTACAATAGGCTTCGGTACGACCGGTTCCGGTTCGACATCTTTCACCTTTTCGGACGTTACTTCAGGGGCGGGCTCGACCACATCCTCTTTGATCGGCGGGGTCGATATTTCCGAGTCCATCGGTTCGATATTGTCCTGTTCGACCGTTTCCGTGATCGGTTCGATCTTCGGTTTTGAAGCGAACCAACCGCACCCTGTTGTGAGCGGGAGCAGACACAACAAGCCGATGGAAAGCAGGACGACGTATTTTTGAAAAATTTTCGACATAATAGTACCTCTGCGGTGCGGGCGCACTCCTTCCCGAATGTACAAACCGCTATTCTACCATTTCGGATTGCTAAAAGCGACTTGGAAAACAAAAATCGCCAAAATCGCTAAAATTGTCAAAATTGGTGAAAAAACACTCATCGGACAACGAAAACAGTTACCCCATTTTCACTATTTTCTCTATATTCTGCCGATTGACGGGCATGATGATTCCCCGCTCCGTAATGATCCCAGAAATCAGAGGGGCAGGCGTAACATCAAACGCAGGATTGTAAACCTTCACCCCTTCTGGGGCGGTTCGTTTGCCGAAGCCGAGGCAGATTTCGTCTGCACTTCGCTCTTCGATGGGAATTTCACTCCCTTCCGAAAGTCTCAAATCGAACGTCGAAACCGGTGCCGCCACATAAAACGGAACGTCATGCGCCTTTGCCAAAACGGCAACACCGTAGGTCCCGATTTTATTTGCCGTATCGCCGTTGGCAACGATCCGGTCCGCTCCTACAACAACGCCGTCAATTTTTCCCTGCCGCATGACCAGTGCCGCCATTGAATCGCAGATGACCGTAACATCAATGCCTCGTTGCATCAATTCCCACGCCGTCAGTCTTGCCCCTTGCAGAAGCGGTCGGGTTTCATCGGCATAAACTTGGATTTTTTTGCCCGATTCCGTAGCGGCAAAGAACACCGCCAGTGCGGTGCCGTAATCCGCAGTGGCAAGTCCGCCAGCGTTGCAATGCGTGAGCCAAGTGCTGCCGTCTTTGACGAGTTCCTGTCCGAAGCGTCCAATGGATCGGCAAATATGCCGGTCTTCTTTGTGAATGGCTTGGGCTTCGGCAAAAAGGGCTTCCGCAATTTCAGTAACACTTTTGGTATGGCGGAGAGATTCGGTTTTTGCTTTCATTCGATCCAACGCCCAGAACAGGTTCACTGCTGTCGGTCGGCTCGAAGCCAGGTAGTCGGCAACATCATGGAGTCTTCGGCGCAACATTTCGTGATTGGCATCGGCAGGTAAGTCCTGAATTCCAATGCACACACCATAAGCGGCGGCGATTCCAATGGCGGGGGCACCGCGTACCCGGAGCATTTTGATTGCCTCCCAGACGGCTTCGACATTTCGGCATTCGAGGACGTTAATTTCTGTCGGCAACAGAGTTTGGTCGATCATTTTGAGCGAACCAAACCGGTCGCCGTGCCAAGATAAAGTTTCGATGTTGGAGTGGGACATGTTTGATAGTCGTTTATGGAAGCCGGGAACGAAGGCGATAGCCGGAGTGCCCGGATATCCGGTCGCTCCACTTCGTTGCGCTCCCGGCTTTCATTGTTATTTCTCTCGTTTCTGTTCCAGCAGGGCATCAATTAGTTGCACTTTCACTTTGCTAAGGCCAGACAAGCCTATTCTCTCGGCTTCGTAGGATTGGATAACTGCCTCGAGTTGTTCTTTTCGTGCACCGACTTTCGCTTGCAACGCTTGACGTAATTTATCTTGCTCGCCGGTGTGCCGATAAAGTTCGATTTCGGCGGCGGCTAAATCGGCTTGGGAGTCACATAACAGAGCAAGCCCGCCTTTCAGCGCACCCGCCTCATAATGTACGGCGATATTTGCGACTATTAGTTGGTAAGCGGTAACTTTCAATTCCAGCAGTTCCCGCTCGCTGCATTCTTCGAGATTCCGGTCAGACAGTGGAGTTGGTGTTGATAGTGGTTCGTCAAAAACAAGTGCTCCATCGATTCTACCTACCGACTGGGCAACGAGATGCAAACAGAACAGTCCTCCGCAAAAAAGCAGGGAACACAGGCTAACAATGGCAATCTTTTTCATGGGAAACCTCCAAAAGTGTCCTTCCAGACTCGCATTGTACCATTTGGGGATAGAGGCTCAATACGCAGGTCAAATCCCTGATAATTTCGACTTCCGTTCGAAACAGTGGGAAACCGTACCATTCACTTCAATGCTGATCGTACCGCAACCATGACTTCCTGGCGATTGAAGCCCAACTGCTTCGTCCGAACGTCGAAATGTCCCCATGTCCGAATACGGTCAAGAAGCATCGGCAACGTGTCGGCAAGTTCCCAGCGGATCAACTTTAACGTAAAGAGAAGTCCCCGCACAGTAGATGTTTTTGCGAGAATCTCTTCCAACACGTCCAACGTATAATTCGGTGCAACATTCATGTCGGCAGTAATCCATCGGACATCGCGAAACAATGAACGCTTGACATCTTTGATTCGGCAACGAACATGCGTGAACCGAGGATGATCCAACACGGTAGGATGAATCGCTCCCGGATCAACACCAAGAACGCGGACTCCCTTCTCTAATAAAAATTGTGAACAACCGCCGGGCGAGGCTCCAATATCGAGACATGGGGCATCGTTGCCGAGAACGATCCCTGACCAGAGAAAGCCCTCATGGAATTTGTGATATGCCCGGGAAACGGCATCGGCAGGCAACACCATCGGTAAGAGACCGCCGGGATAGCGAGCATGAATCGGCGACGTTTCCGCAATCGTATGCGTACCGACAAAGAATAGATGGGGGTCAATTCTCACAACGTCCAAAACCGTTTCACCGGGCTGGGCAGGATGAAAGACGTCGTCCGCACCGATTCCCAAAAACTTTGCGGCAAGCGTTCGTTCAACAATTTGGCGGTGAGTGTCAACAAGTTCCGGCGGAAGGTGAGGTTCAAAATCTTGTTCCCCCACCGGCAATGGGTCTCGGCAAAAAACATGGACCCGGTTGACGAACAGATGGCTTTCAGAAACAATTTTCCAAACTTCGGCGGCAAGTTGCTCCCGGCAATCCGTCTCGATTTTTCCGTGCGAATCGGCAAAGGTTCTGGCAAAGACCGAGCGATTCTCAAAATCTTCCAGCGGTGTTTCCGTTTTGAACGTAACGAAACCGGGACGAGCAAAAGCAGGGCGTACATCGGGAAACATTCGTGCGACCTCTTTTTTGAGAGCCGATTCTGCGCCGACCTGACACGTAGAAAAGGCAAACCTCATCAGGTCTTGACCTGTTGCCGTTTGGTTTTGCGCATTTTGGAATTGGCAGGACGTTTGCCATGATTCGCTTTCTTTTTGGTGTGTCCCGGCTTCGACATGGTGCTGGTAGGGTGCTAGTGTAGAAAAATCCTTCGTTCCCTATATTCTATCCGAAGACTGGTATGTGTAAAGGGCGGCTCAAATTGCACCGCCACTTGATAATTCGCCTATCTCGTGTAGAATTAGAATACGCTAAAGTTGCTCAGGCGTTCCTTTATCGCCCCCTCTCCCAGAGGGAGAGGGTTAGGGTGAGGGCAATGTACCAGGGCAATTTTGAAAACGTTCTAGGCAAACAAAGCCGCAATCTAGATTGCGCAAAATATATGGCATTAGTTAATACAAGCGATTTTCGGAAAGGGCTCAAGGTTCAAATTGATGGCGATCCGTACATCATGTCGGAATGCAACTTTGTCAAGCCGGGCAAAGGGCAAGCCCTTTATAAGTGCAAA
>Ga0082212_10001397_pt1 | contig 35574 bp, 34 predicted proteins | sample TergutNt197P3_FD_71548 | JGI IMG/M metagenome (GOLD analysis project Ga0082212, IMG submission 71548) | Neocapritermes taracua P3 segment gut microbial communities from Petit-Saut dam, French Guiana - Nt197 P3 | ecosystem: Host-associated > Arthropoda: Insects > Digestive system > Gut ...
TCGCCACCGCGCTGCGGGAGACCGACCGACGGGACTTCCCCCCCCGGGCCCGCCGCCCCTGGGCCCACGAGGACCGCCCGCTGGAGATCGGCCACGGCCAGACGTGCTCGCAGCCGTCGACGGTGGCCGCCATGCTGCGTCTCCTGGACGTGCCGCAGGGCGCCCGGGTGCTCGACCTGGGCGCGGGCTCGGGCTGGACGACGGCGCTGCTCGCCCGTCTGGTCGGCCCCGGCGGGGCGGTGCTGGGCGTGGAGCGGCGGGCCGACCTGGCCGCGTGGGGCGGCGCCAACGTGGCTCGCGCGGGCATGGGCTGGGCGCACGAGGTGCTCGCCCACCGGGGCGTGCTCGGCTGGCCGCGCGACGGCGGGTGGGACCGGATCCTCGTCTCGGCCGCTGCGGCGGCGCTCCCCGACGCCCTCGTGGACCAGCTCGCGCCGGGCGGCAGGATGGTGGTCCCGGTCCGGCACGTGATGGTGCTCGTCACGCGCGGCGTGGACGGGACGGTGCACGTGAGCGAGCACGGGACGTACTCGTTCGTGCCGCTGGTCGAGGACTGAAACCTTCGCAGGGTGCGCACATCTGGACCTTCGCGACCAACCTACGGTCCCGTAACCTGGAGCCATCCGTACGACGGGCACCCGCTCACCGACGACTGGGAAGTCGACACCGACCCCTCCGAGGCCCACGTGCCCACCGTCGCTCCGCCGGCCGCCCTGCGGCCCGTCTCGACCAGCAGCTACACCGAGCTGTCGCGCACCGTGCGCGAGGCCGGTCTGCTGCACCGCGCCCCCGGCTACTACGCCGTCACCCTCGGGGTGCTCGCCCTGGCGCTCGGGGGGATCGCCACCGGGTTCGTGCTCCTGGGCGACTCGTGGCTGCAGCTCCTGATGGCCGGCGCCCTGGGGCTCGTGCTCACGCAGCTCGCCTTCGTCGCGCACGAGGCCGCGCACAGGCAGGTGCTCGACTCCGGACCGCACAACGACCGGCTGGGGCGGTTCCTGGCCAACGCCCTCGTCGGGATCAGCTACTCGTGGTGGATGTCGAAGCACTCGCGCCACCACGCCAACCCCAACCGCGTCGGCAAGGACCCCGACATCGAGAACGACACCGTCGCGTTCACCCCGGACGGCGCCCGCGCCCAGCACCGCTGGTTGCGGCCCCTCACGCGGGTCCAGGGCTGGGCGTTCTTCCCGCTGCTGACGCTCGAAGGACTCAACCTGCACGCGACGTCGATCAGGTCGCTCCTGCGCGGCACCGCCGCGGACCGCCCGACGCGTCTCCGGGAGCTGGCGACCATCGGCGTGCGGCTCGGCGTCTACGTCGCCGTCGTGGTCTGGGCGCTGCCGCCCGGTCTCACGGCGGCGTTCCTGGGGACGCAGCTCGCCGTCTTCGGGATCTACATGGGCGCGTCGTTCGCACCCAACCACAAGGGCATGGCGATCATCCCCGCCGACTCCCGTCTCGACTTCTTCTCCAAGCAGGTCCTGACCTCGCGCAACATCCGCGGCGGGCCCCTGATGAGCGCGCTCATGGGCGGGCTCAATCACCAGATCGAGCACCACCTGTTCCCGAGCATGCCCCGCCCGCACCTGCGCCGGGCCCGCGCCCTGGTGCGGGCGCACTGCGCCGACCTCGGCGTGCCGTACACCGAGACGTCCTTGGTGCGCTCGTACGCCATCGTCGTCCGCTACCTCAACCGTGTCGGGCTGTCCGCGCGCGACCCGTTCGACTGCCCGGCCTACCACCGGCTGCGCGGGGTGTGACCGGGCGAGGCTCGGTGCAGGCGGCAGCGGGCCTGGTAGGTCTCCCGCCCGCCCACGTGCGCGGCGACCGCCGCCTGCGCGTCCGCGGCCTCCGGCGTCAGGCGCACGTGATAGGCGGCGTCCCGCCCGCAGACCGTGCAGACCGCGGTCAGCTTGAGCACGCTCTCCGCGACCGCCATGAGCGTCGGCAGCGGCTCGAACGGCCGCCCGTCGAAGGTGACGCACAGCCCCGCGACGGCGACCACGAGGCCGTCGTCGGCAAGCCGTAGCACCACGTCCACGAGGTCGGTGCCGAAGAACTGCGCCTCGTCGATGGCGACCAGGGCCGTGCCGGGCTCGACGAGCGCGGGGATCTGCGCGGCGTCGGACGCCGTGGCCGACGGGATCTCGAGGCCGGAGTGCGAGGCGATCTTGCCGCCGCCGGCGCGCACGTCGAGCGCGTGGTTGACCACCACGACGCCGCGGCCCGCGAGCTGCGCCCGGCGCACGCGCCGCACCAGCTCCTCGGACTTGCCGGCGAACATCGGCCCGGCCACCACCTCGACCCGCCCCACGCGCTCGTCCATGGGGCCACCGTGCCACGGGCCCCTGACGCGGACATGCCGGTGGCCCGGTCCCTGGTCGGGACCGGGCCACGGGTGACGAGCGTCAGGCGTCGGCCGGTGCGGCGTCGTCCCGGTGGTCGTGCGCGTGCGCGGCCGCAGCGGCGATGGTCGCCAGGGTCGCCTTCACGGCCTCGCGGGCCTCGGAGTCGGCCTCGGGGAGCTTGGGCATCTCCGCCGCCGGCTCGGCCGGCTTGGTCGCGCGCTTGCGGCGCGACGAGCGCTTCGTCTCGCCGGCCGCCGGAGCCTCGGCGGGCTCCACGTGGACGTGGTTGCCCTTCTCGATCGGCTCGGTGTGCACGATGAACCCGCGGCCCTTGCAGTGCTCGCAGGTCTCGCTGAACGCCTCGACCAGGCCCTGGCCCACGCGCTTGCGCGTCATCTGGACCAGGCCCAGCGAGGTGACCTCGGCGACCTGGTGCTTGGTGCGGTCGCGGCCCAGGCACTCGACCAGGCGGCGCAGCACCAGGTCACGGTTCGACTCGAGCACCATGTCGATGAAGTCGATGACGATGATGCCGCCGATGTCGCGCAGCCGGAGCTGGCGGACGATCTCCTCCGCCGCCTCCAGGTTGTTGCGCGTCACGGTCTCCTCGAGCGTGCCGCCCGCACCCGTGAACTTGCCGGTGTTGACGTCGATGACCGTCATGGCCTCGGTGCGGTCGATCACCAGCGAGCCACCCGAGGGCAGCCAGACCTTGCGGTCCATGCCCTTGGCGAGCTGCTCGTCGACACGGTGCACGCCGAACACGTCGGTGCTCTCGGTCCACTTGGTCACGCGCTCGCGCAGGTCGGGTGCGAGCTCCTCGACGTACGTCGAGACCTCCTGCCACGCCCCGTCGCCCTGGACGATCAGCGACGAGAAGTCGTCGTTGAAGATGTCGCGGACCACGCGGATGGCCAGGTCGGGCTCGCCCTGCAGCAGCGCCGGGGCGCTCGTGGTGCTGCGGCCGGCCTTGGTCTGGATGGCGTTCCACTGGTTCTGCAGGCGCTCGACGTCGGCCTTCAGCTCGTCCTCGCTGGCGCCCTCGGCGGCGGTGCGCACGATCACGCCGGCGCCGTCCGGGACCACCTCGCGGAGGATCTTCTTGAGGCGGTTGCGCTCGACGTCGGGCAGCTTGCGGCTGATGCCCGTCATGCCGCCGCCCGGCACGAGCACCAGGTAGCGGCCCGCGAGCGTGACCTGCGACGTCAGGCGGGCGCCCTTGTGGCCGATCGGGTCCTTGGTGACCTGCACCAGCACCGAGTCGCCCGACTTCAGGGCCTGCTCGATGCGGCGCGGCTGGCCGCCCTCGAGACCCGCGGCGTCCCAGTTGACCTCGCCGGCGTACAGGACGGCGTTGCGGCCCTTGCCGACGTCGACGAACGCGGCCTCCATGGACGGCAGCACGTTCTGCACGCGGCCCAGGTACACGTTGCCCACCATCGACGACTGCGACTGCTGCGAGACGTAGTGCTCGACGAGCACGCCGTCCTCGAGCACGGCGATCTGCGTGCGGCCGTTGGTCTCGCGGACCACCATCGAGCGGCTGACCGACTCGCGGCGCGCGAGGAACTCGGCCTCGGTGATGATCTGGCGGCGGCGGCCCGCGTCGCGACCCTCGCGGCGGCGCTGGCGCTTGGCCTCGAGGCGCGTGGAGCCCTTGAGGGCCGTGACCTCGTCGGTCTGCCGGCCGCGCTGAGCCTCGGCGCGCTCGATGCGCGATCCGCGGCGACGACGACGGCGGCGGCTGGAGCTGCGCGCCCCCTCCTCGCCCGGCTCGGCGTCCTCGCCCTCGGCGGGCTCGCCCTCGGCGTCGGCGTCCGCGGGGACGTCCTGCTCGTCGCCGGGCTCCTCGTCCTCGTCGTGCTCGTCCTCGTCGTCGCCCTCGGACTCCTCGCCCGGGCGGCGGCCACCGCGGCGGCCACGGCCACCCCGGCGACGACGACGGCGGGGGCGGTCGTCGCCGGACTCGAGCTCGACGTCCTCCTCGTCGGCGACCAGGTCCTCGGGGCCCAGGTCGACCAGCTCGACGCCGTCGGCGGCGAGCTCGGCCTCGATCGCGGCGACCTCCTCGGCCGCAGCGACCTCCTCGGCGGTCAGCTCGACCGGCGCGGGGGCCGGCTGGGGCTCGGGCGCGGCCTCGGGCGCCTGCGCGGCGGGCTTCTCGACAGCCTCCGTCTTCGCCGCGGGCTCCGCCTTCTCGACGGCGTGCTGCGGCGGGCCGGCGGGCGCCTGGGCGCGGCGCGGGCGGCGCGGAGCGGCCAGGTCGGGCGCCTGGAACAGCAGAGCGGTGGTGGCCAGGCGAGGCGTCGTCGACCCCGGGGCGATCCCGGCGGTCGGCGCGGGCTCGGCCGCGGGGGCCTCGGTCTGGGGGGCCTCGGCGGGCGCCTCGGCCTTGGCGGTGGCCGCGGACGTCGCGCGGCGCGAGCGGCGGGCCGGCGGGGCGGTCTCCGCGGCGGGGGCCTCCTCGGCCGGCTGCGCGGGGGCGGCGGGCGCGGACTTGGCGCGGCGCGAGCGCGTGGCGCGCGGCGCCTCGGGCTCGGCGGCGGGCTTCTCCGCGGGTGCGTCGGCGGGGGCCTCGGACTTGGCGGCGGCCTCGGACTTGGCGGGCGCCTCGGACTTGGCCGCCGCGGGGCCCTGCGGCAGCTGGATGTCGTCGAGCGACCGGACGGCCCGGCGCGAGCCCGTGCCGCGCGAGCGGCCCGAGGTCACCTCGGCGCGCGGCTCGGTCGGCGCCTCGGGCTTCTGCTCGTCCTCGCGGGCGGGCAGCACGATGTCGGCGAGCGTGAGCTCGGGGGCGGTGGGCGCCGTCGCGGGGGTCGCCGTCGGGCGGGACGCACGGCGCGAGCGGCGGGCGGGCGCGGCGGCGGGCTCGGTCGCGGCGGCCTCGGTCGGCTGCGCGGCCGGGGCCTCGACGGGAGCCTGCTCGGCAGGCGCCGCGTCGCGGGTGGGGAGGGTGATGCCGAGGTCCGGGGTGGTCTGCCCCGCGACGGGACCGCCGGCCGCTCGCGTCACGCGGCGCCGCGCGGGCTTGCGGGGGGTGCTCTCGGTGCTGTCAGAGGTCACGTGGTGTGCTCCTGCTGCCCTGCGGACCACCCCACATCTGTGGACCGCCGGGCGGTCGTCGTCCGTGCCGCGCTGCGTGGCGCGGTCACCGGACGGAAGTCTCGGTGACGGCCGGCCGCTGCCTCGTCTTCGCGGACGCCGGGCGACCGGGGCTCCCTTCGTGGCCTCGGCCGCGGCACCGCGTGCGGACGCGGAAGCTGCGGGCTCGTCGCCCTCGGGGGGATGTGGCCCCCTCGGGCTGCGTCCCAGTATCGCACCGTCGTGACCGTCTCGTGACGAAAACCAGTCATGTGTCCACGTCTTTTCTTTGCAGTGCAGGTCAACGAGCGCCGCCACGCGACGCGCGCCCGCTGCGCTGAGAGGATGGTCACACCGTGTCGTATTGACTCGTGAAGAACTTCACGAGCAGGCTGCGCAGAGGCCCCGACGTGCGAGAACCCCGCCGTGGCGCCATTGCAGAGCACCCGCATTTCCCGAGCACAGGAGACGCACCGTGGACGCCTTGGCACTGGCCAGGTGGCAGTTCGCCATCACCACCGTCTACCACTTCATCCTCGTCCCGCTCACGATCGGCCTGGCGCCGCTCGTGGCCGGCATGCAGACCGCGTGGGTGGTGACCAAGAACGAACGATGGCTGCGCCTGACCAAGTTCTTCGGCAAGCTCCTGCTGATCAACTTCGCGCTGGGCGTCGCCACCGGCCTGCTGCAGGAGTTCCAGTTCGGCATGAACTGGAGCGAGTACTCGCGGTTCGTGGGCGACATCTTCGGCGCGCCGCTGGCGATGGAGTCGCTCGCCGCGTTCTTCGTCGAGTCCACGTTCCTCGGCCTGTGGATCTTCGGCTGGGACCGCCTCAACAAGAAGGTGCACCTCGCGTGCGCCTGGGCGTTCTCGCTCGCCACCATCGTGTCCGCGTTCTTCATCCTCGCGGCCAACTCCTGGATGCAGCACCCGGTCGGCGCGACGTACAACGCGACGACGGGCCGCGCGGAGATGGTGTCGATCGGCAAGATCCTCACCAACAACACCCTGTGGGCCGCGTTCCCGCACACCGTCACCGCCGCGTTCCTGGTGGCCGGCACGTTCGTGTGCGGCGTCGCCACCTGGTGGATGGTGCGGCTGGTGCGCACCAAGAAGCCCCACCTGGTGGAGCTCGCCCGCAGCACCTACCGGCCCGCGGTGATCCTGGGCGCCTGCGTGATGCTCGTGGCCGGCGTCGGCGTGATCCTCTCCGGCGACGCGCAGGGCAAGATCATGTACCAGCAGCAGCCCGGCAAGATGTCCGCCGCCGAGTCGCTGTGCGAGGGGCAGGAGAACGCGTCGTTCTCGATCCTCACGATCGGTCCCTGGAACCCCACCTGTGACGAGCTCACGCGCGTCATCGAGGTGCCGGGCGTCGCGAGCTTCCTCGGCACGGGCCACTTCTCCGGGCCGGACTCGTTCCTGCCGGGCGTCAACGACGTCCAGAAGGAGATGTCGGCCAAGTTCGGCGCCACCGACTCCGCCGGGAACCCCATCCAGTACACGCCGCCGCTGGCCGTCAGCTACTGGGCGTTCCGCCTCATGATCGGCCTCGCCGTCTTCTCCGCCGCGCTCGCGCTCTGGGCGCTGTGGGCCACCCGCCGGGGCCGCATGTCCGACAACACGTGGCTGTCGCGGCTCGGCATCCTCGCCATCCCCATGCCGTTCCTCGCCTGCAGCTTCGGGTGGATATTCACGGAGGTGGGGCGCCAGCCCTGGGTCGTGGCCCCCAACCCGACAGGCATCGACGAGGTGCGGCTGCTGACCGAGCGGGGCGTGTCCACCGCCGTCCCCGCCGGCGTGATGCTCGCGTCGATGATCGTGTTCACCCTCCTTTACCTGGTGCTCGGCGTCATCTGGTACCGCCTCATCCACCGCTACGCGATCGAGGGCGTGCCCGAGGTGCACGACGAGTCGCCCGAGGCGCGCGCCGCCTCCGGTGAGGACGACTCCGACCGCCCCCTGTCGTTCGCCTACTGAGCCCGAGTCGAGGAGACCTGAGATGGACCTGTCGATCCTGTGGTTCGTGCTCGTCGCGCTGCTGTGGACGGGGTACCTCGTGCTCGAGGGCTTCGACTTCGGCGTCGGGATGCTGCTCTCCCTGTTCCCCCGCGGTGACCGCGAGCAGCGCGCCACCGAGCGCCGCGTGCTCATCAACACCATCGGTCCCGTCTGGGACGGCAACGAGGTGTGGCTGATCACCGCCGGCGGCGCCACCTTCGCCGCCTTCCCGGAGTGGTACGCCACCCTGTTCTCCGGGTTCTACATCCCGCTGGCGCTCATCCTGTTCGCGCTCATCGTGCGCGTGGTCGCGTTCGAGTACCGCGGCAAGATCGCCTCGACGGCGTGGGCGCGGCGGTTCGACGTCGTCCTCACCGCCAGCTCGTGGGTGCCGTCCGTGCTCTGGGGCGTCGCGTTCGCGAACCTGGTGCGCGGCGTGCTGCTCGACGAGCACCACCAGTACATCGGTGGGTTCTGGGCGCTGCTCAACCCGTTCGCCCTGCTCGGCGGCCTGACCACGCTCGTGCTGTTCCTGCTGCACGGGTCGCTGTTCCTCGCGCTCAAGACCGACGGGGAGCTGCGCCACCGCGCCCGCCGGTTCGCCGGGTGGTTCGGGCTCGCCGCCATCGTGGTGGCCGGCGGCTGGGCCGTGTGGGCCCAGGTCGCGTTCTCCGTGGGCTGGACGTGGGCGGCCGTCGCCGTCGCCGCGCTGGGCCTGGTGGGCGTGGTGCTCACCAACGCCCGAGGGCGCGAGGGGCTCGCGTTCATCCTCTCGGCCGTGACCCTCGTGGCCGCCGTCGTGCTGATCTTCGGGTCCATGTACCCGGACGTCATGCCGGGGCTGCACGGCGGGCCGTCGCTCAGCATCCACGCCGCCTCGTCGACGCACTACACGCTCACCGTCATGACCTGGGTCGCGGTGTTCCTCACGCCCGTCGTCATCGTCTACCAGAGCTGGACGTACTGGGTGTTCCGGCGCCGCCTCACGACGTCGGACATGCCGGCGCCCGCCGGGCTCGCCTGGAAGAAGGTCAAGGACGCCCTCGGCGGCCACGAGACCCCCGCCGTCGACCCGTCCGAGCTCGCGTGACGGTCCGCACCGTGGACGTCGCCCCGTGGTGAGGCCGCTCGACCCCCGCCTGCTGCAGCGAGCCCGCGCCGCCCGGCGGTACGTGGTGCTCACCGCGGGGCTGGGCCTCGCGTCGGCACTGGCGATCGTCGCCCAGGCGCTGCTCGTGGCCTGGCTGCTGGGCGGCCTGGTCACGCACGGGTCCGTCCCGGGCACGACGGCGGTCCGCGCGCTCGGCGGGCTGGGCGTCGTCGTCGCCGTCCGTGCGGTCGTGGCGTGGGCGCAGGAGCGGTACGCGCAGAAGGCCGCCGCGCAGACCGTCGCCGAGCTGCGCTCGCAGGTGGTGACGCACGCCGTCGCGCTCGGTCCGCGCTGGGCGACCGGCGCCCGGCAGGCCGAGGTCGCCACGCTCGCCACGCGCGGGCTCGACGACCTCGAGCCCTACCTGGTGCGCTACCTGCCGTCGTTGCTGCTCACGGCCCTGGTCACGCCCGCCGTGCTGGTGGTGCTGCTGGGGCTCGACTGGGTCTCGTTCGTCGTCTGCCTGGTCACGCTGCCCCTGGTGCCGCTGTTCATGTGGCTCGTCGGGGTGATGACGCAGGGGACGTCCGAACGGCGGCTCGGCGTCGTGCAACGGCTCGGCGCGCAGGTGCTCGACCTGCTCGCGGGGCTGCCCACGCTGCGCGCCTTCGGGCGCGAGAGCGGGCCCGGCGCTCGCGTGCGGGCTCTGGGCGAGGCCTCGAAGAAGGCGACCGTGTCGACGCTGCGCGTGGCGTTCCTGTCGGGCATGGTGCTGGAGCTGCTGACCACGCTCTCTGTCGCGGTCGTGGCCGTGGCCGTCGGGCTGAGGCTCGTCGACGGGGGGATGTCGCTCACCACGGGGCTGGCCGTGATCATGCTGGCGCCCGAGGTGTACCTGCCGCTGCGGGCGGTGGGGGCGCAGTTCCACGCCTCGACGGACGGGTTGGCTGCGGCTTCTTCTGCTTTCGCCGTGCTCGAGACCCCTGCGGGCTCGGACGCGGAGGGGGTGCTGGCCCCTGACTCCTCCGTCCGGGCGCTTGTGCTCGACGGCGTGAGCGTCCGGGCCGGGGAACGCGGGATCGATGCTCCCTCGTCGCTGTCGGCTCGGATCGTCTTCGGGAGCGGGGTCGCTGGTGCGGGGCGGGTCGTCGTGCTGCGCGGGCCCTCCGGGAGCGGGAAGTCGACGGCGGTGCAGGTGATGCTGGGGCTGCTGCGGCCCGACGCCGGGCAGGTCTTCCTCGAGGTCTCTGGACCTGGGGGCTCCGGCGCGGATCGGGTGGCGCTCCAGGACCTGGACATCTCGTGGTGGTGGCGGCAGGTGGCCTGGGTGCCGCAGCGGCCCGCGATCGCGCCCGGGCGCCTGCGCGACGTCGTCACCGGCGGGCTCGACGTCGACGACGCCGCGCTCGACGCGGCTGCCTCGACCACGGGGCTCGACTCCGTCGTGCGGACGCTGGCCGACGGGTGGGGCACGCGGGTCGGGCTGGGCGGCGTCGGGCTGTCCGTCGGGCAGCGACAGCGCGTGGCCCTGACGGCCGCGCTGCTCGCCGGCGCGGACCGGCCCGTCGTGGTGCTCGACGAGCCGACCGCCCACCTCGACGCCGCGGGCGAGCAGGTGGTGCTCGACACCGTCCGGGCCTGGCGCGACGCCGGGCTGACCGTCGTCGTCGTCGCGCACCGCGAGTCGCTCGTCGCGCTCGCCGACCAGGTGGTCGACGTCGCCGCCCGCTCGCTCGAGGGGGTGGGCGCATGAGCCGCGACCCGCTGCGGGACGTGCTGCCGCTGCTCGAGGTGCGCCCCGCGCGCGTGGTGCGGGCCGTGGTGCTGGGCGCCCTGGCGCTCGGCTGCTCGGTCGGTCTCGCGGCGGTGTCCGCGTGGCTCATCGCGCGGGCCTCCCAGATGCCGCCCGTGCTGACCCTGTCGATCGCCGTCGTCACGGTGCGGGCCTGCGGCGTCGGCCGCGGGGTGCTGCGCTACCTGGAGCGGCTGGCCTCGCACGACGTCGCCCTCGGCGGCATGGCCGCCCTGCGGGCCAACCTCTACGACGCGCTGGCGCGCGGCCCCGTCACCGGGGTGGTCGGGCTGCGGCGCGGCGACCTGCTCGCGCGCGTGGGCGCCGACGTCGACGCGGTGGGCGACGTCGTGGTGCGCTCGATCGTGCCCGCCGGGGTCGCCGTGGTGGTGGGGCTCGGCTCGGTGGCTCTCGTCGGGGCGTTCCTGCCGACGGCGGCCCTCGCGCTGCTGGGCTGCCTGCTGCTCACCGGCGTGCTCGCGCCGTGGCTGGCCGCCCGGGCGTCCGCCACCACGGAGGCGGCCGGCGCCGAGGCCCGGGCCGAGGTGACCGCCCGCACCCTGGGCCTGCTCGAGGAGGGCCAGCAGCTGCGCGTGGCCGGCCGCCTCGACGCCGAGGTCGCCGCGCTCCGCGCCGCCGACGCCCGCCTCACCCAGGCCGGCGACGACGGCGCCCGCACCGCCGGGGTGTCCGCGGCGATCGGAGCCGGCGCCCAGACGTTGTCGGTGGTCGCCGCGCTCGCGCTGGGCATGGTGGCGCTGCATGCGGGCGGGTCGCTCGCGCCGGTCGAGCTCGCCGTCGTCGTGCTGACGCCGCTCGCGGTGTTCGAGGTGACGTCCGTGCTGCCCGGCGCGGCGGTGCAGCTGCGCCGCTCGCGGGAGGCCGCGGCGCGCCTCGCGGCTCTCCTGCCGGCGTCGTCCGTGCCGGAGCGGCCCCTCTCCCGCCCTGCCACGGACGCGGCGGGAGACGTGGTGCTCGACGGCGTCGCCGCCGGGTGGCCCGGCCGGGACGGCGAGGCCGCTCCGCCCGCCGTCACCGGGGTCGACCTCATGCTCGCGCCCGGGTCGGTGCACGCCCTCGTCGGGCCGTCCGGCGTCGGCAAGACGACGCTGCTCATGACCGCCGCCGGGCTGCTGCCCCCGCGGTCGGGCTCGGTGTCGGGCGACGCGAGCACGCTCTTCCTCGCCGAGGACGGGCACGTCTTCGACACGACCGTCCTGGAGAACCTGCGGGTCGCGCGGGGCGACGTCACGCCCGCGCAGGCCCGCGCGGTGCTCGCCACGGTGGGCCTCACGGCCTGGCTGGACGCCCTGCCCGACGGGCTCGACACGATGCTCGGCGGCGGGGCCACGACGGTCTCGGGCGGCGAGCGGCGGCGTCTGCTCGTGGCCCGGGGGCTGCTCAGCCCGGCGCGCGTGCTGCTGGTCGACGAGCCCGCCGAGCACCTCGACCCCGAGGCGGCCGACGCCGTCGTCGGTGCCCTCGTGCAGCACGCGCGGACGAGCGGCCGCGCCGTCGTCCTCGCGACGCACCGGCTCGCCGCGGCCCAGGACGCCGACGAGGTGCTGCTGCTCGGCACGCCCGACGGCGGCGGCCCGGCCGGCGTCGTCGCGCGCGGGCGGCACGCCGAGCTGATGCGCGACGTGCCCGCCTACGCCTGGGCGGCAGGCCAGGAACGCTAGCCGCGGAGGAACTCGTTGGGCGCAGGGTCGCCAGGAAGCACGGGCACGTCGAGCGGGCGCGCCCAGTACGTCCACCAGCCCCACCCGGAGCCGATGGTGCGCCACCCCTCGCCGAACGGCACCACGCCCACCTTGGTGCGGGCGTGCTCCCACTGCACCTCGTCACGCTCGACCACGTGGTGCAGCAGCCCGTAGCCCACGGAGTGCCACCCGTACCGGCCGGCGCGGTTCAGCGCGGCGATCTCGTTGAACGCCGTCAGGCCGTTGAACACGGCCTGCTGGCGCCCCGCGAACGCCGGGCGCCGCCGCAGGCTGGGGCCGTACCGCTGCTGGGCGGCCTGGCGCGTCATGCCCAGCACGGCACCGATCTGCTCCCACGTGCAGCCCGCGTGCCGGGCGGAGCCGATCGCCGTCGACAGGAGGGCGGCGGCCTCGACCGTCGCGGCCTGGTGGAGCGCGACCAGGTCGAGGTGCGCGGCGGGGTCGTCGGTGAGGCGGTCCGCGAGGTCGGGCTGGGCCCCCTCGACGGCGCGCGCGATGCGTGTCCTCAGGTCGTCGTCGTCCATGTGTCAACGATACGTTGACAGGTTTCGCCAGGCTCGGCCGGGGGCGCGCCGCGATCGGCGCCCCGGCGGTAGCGTGCGCGGCGTGAAGATCCTGGTGCCCGGCAACGTTCCGTTCGACTCCGCCCCGCAGCTCGACGACGCCGCCGACGTCGTGGTCCCGTACGTGATGCGCCACCCGATCCCCGACGAGCACCTCGACGCCGACGTGCTGGTCACGTGGGCCTCCCCCGCGCGCGTGCTCACCGACGCCGCACGCCGCCTCACCCGCCTCCGCTGGGTCCAGACGCTCACGGCCGGGCCCGACGCCGTGCTCGCCGCGGGGTTCGCGCCCGACGTCGTCATCAGCTCCGGCCGCGGCCTGCACGACGGCACCGTCGCCGAGCACACCCTCGCGCTCGTGCTCGCGACCGTGCGCCGGATCGACGCCTCGCTCGCCGCGCAGCGCGAGCACGTGTGGGACCGCGGGCTGGGCAAGGAGCAGGCCTCGGCCGAGACGGGGTCCACGTTCACGCTCGACGGCGCCCGCGTGACCATCTGGGGCTTCGGCTCGATCGCCGCCCGCCTGGCCCCGCTGCTCGCCGCGCTGGGCGCCCGGGTCACGGGCGTGGCGAGCACCGCCGGCGAGCGGCACGGCTTCCCCGTCGTCGCCGAGCCCGACCTGTCGGCGCTGCTCCCCGCGACCGACGTGCTGATCTCGCTGCTGCCGGCCACCCCCGCGACCCGCCACGCCCTCGACGCGGCGACGCTCGCCCTGCTGCCGCCGCACGCGCGGTTCGTCAACGTGGGCCGCGGGGCGACCGTGGACGAGGAGGCACTCGTCGCCGCCCTGCGCTCGGACGCGCTCGCGGGCGCCGCCCTCGACGTCACGGAGACGGAGCCGCTCCCGGAGGCGTCCCCGCTCTGGGACGCCCCGCACCTGATCATCACGCCGCACGTCGCGGGAGGCCGCCCACAGGGGGCCGCGGAGTTCCTGACGGCACAGGTGCGGGCGTGGAGGGCCGGGACGGGGCTGCGAAACCTGGTGGTGCGGTGACGGGCGCTATCTCACAGGCTTGTGCGCTAACTCGCGGGCTTGTGCGCTAACTCGCGGGCTTGTGCGCTAACTCGCGGGCTCGTGCGCTAACTCGCGGGCTCGTGCGCTAACTCGCGAGATAGAGCGGGCGGGCGCGAGATAGCGCACGGGGGCCCGAGATAGAAGGCCGCACCCTCACGGGTGGGCGTTGGCTCCTCGCGGGGCCGGTTGGCAGACGGGGCACCAGTAGGCGCTGCGGTTCATGAACGGCGAGCGGCGGATCGGCGTGCCGCAACGGCGGCACGGCTCGCCCTCGCGGCCGTAGACCTCCAGGCCGCGGGAGAAGTACCCCGACTCCCCGTTCACGTTGACGTAGAGGGCGTCGAAGCTGGTGCCGCCGACGGCGAGCGCCTCGCGCATCACGGCCTCCGCCGCGTCGAGCAGCCGCGCCACCTCGACGGGACGCAGCCGGTCCGTGGCCCGCGCGTGGTGCAGGCGGGCGTGCCAGAGCGCCTCGTCGGCATAGATGTTGCCGACGCCGCTCACCACGGTCTGGTCGAGCAGCGCGCGTTTGATCCCGGTGCGACGACGTCGGACCGCCGCGACGACGGCCGCCCGCCCCGGCGTGCCCGGCGCAAGCAGCGGGTCGAGCAGGTCGCGGGCCACGTGTGCCACGGGCGCGGGGACGTCGTCGCCGTCGGGCGTGGGCAGCAGGTCGGCGACGGCGAGGTACCCGAAGGTGCGCTGGTCGACGAAGTCGAGCGCCGTCGCCCCCGACGGCGAAGCGTCGAGGTGCAGCCGGACGCGCAGGTGCGGGTGCACCCACGGGTCGGCGCCGTCGCGCACCAGCAGCTGGCCGGACATGCCCAGGTGGGCGAGCAGGGCGGACGCGTCGTCGAGCGGGAGCCACAGGAACTTGCCGCGGCGGGCAGCGCCGGTGAGCGTACGCCCGCGGAGCTGGTCGGCGAACGACTCGGGGCCGCCGTCGTGCCGGCGCACGCTGTAGCCGCGCAGCACCTCGACGTCGCGCACGCGCGCGCCGACCACCAGGCGTTCGAGCCCGTCGCGGACGGTCTCGACCTCGGGGAGCTCAGGCACCCGGGTCGGGGGTGGCGGCAGGCGCGGCCGGCAGGTCGTCCAGCGCCCGGTACGCCCGCTCGGCGGCCTGCTGCTCCGCGTGCTTCTTCGCCGTGCCGTCGCCGAGCCCCATCACGGGCCCGACGGTCACCTGGGCGTGGAACACGCGCGCGTGCTCGGGGCCTTCGGCGTCGACGTGGTAGACGGGCGCGGCGTAGCCCCGCTCGGCGGCGGCCTCCTGCAGCGACGTCTTCCAGTCCAGGCCGGCGCCGAGGTCGGCGGCGGCGTCCAGCGTCGTGTCGACCAGGCGGTGCACCAGCGCGCGCGTGGGCTCGAGCCCGTGCGAGATGTAGGTGGCCCCGATGAGCGCCTCGACGGTGTCAGACAGGATCGAGTCCTTGTCGAACCCGCGCGTGCGCTTCTCGCCCTTGCCCAGCAGCACGTACGACCCGAGGTCCAGCGAGCGGGCGACCGCGGCGAGCGAGCGCTGCGACACGGTGGCGGCGCGCATCTTGGCGAGCTCGCCCTCGGGCAGGTCGGGGTGGCGGCGGTACAGCGCCTCCGTCACGACCACGCCCAGCACCGAGTCGCCCAGGAACTCCAGCCGCTCGTTGTGCGGGATGCCGCCGGCCTCGTGCGCGAACGACCGGTGGGTCAGGGCAAGCACGAGAAGCTCGGGGTCCAGATGGACCCCGAGCTTCTCGAGAAGAGCGGTCGGCGCCGGGATAGCGGAGCCGGTCACGGGCGGATCAGCCCGCGTGCTCGGTGCGCAGCGCCTCGGCGTACTGGCGGCCCTTGTAGGTGCCACAGGTGGGGCACGCGGTGTGGGACAGCTTCTGCCCCTTGCAGTTCGGGCACGTCGTGAGGGCGGTCGCGGTGGTCTTCCACTGCGAGCGGCGCGCACGGGTGTTGCTGCGCGACATCTTGCGCTTCGGAACAGCCACGGCTAGCTCTCTTTCGTCTCGTCGGCCGTGCTCGTCTGCTCGAGCACAGCCTGCAACGCCGACCAGCGAGGGTCGACGACGTCATGGGTGTGGTCCGGGTCGTCCGCGAGGCGTGCTCCACAGATGGAGCACAGGCCGGGGCAGTCCGGACGGCACAGCGGTTGAAATGGTAGTGCAGTCACGACGGAATCCCGAACCGCAGGCTCGAGGTCCGCCAGGTCCCCGTCGAGAACCGCTTCCTCGTCCTCCAGTTCGTCGTCGCCGGCCTCCTGGGCCGCGTGCACGCGCTCGGCGTACCCGAACAGCTCCTGGACCCGCACGGTGACCTCCTCGGACACCGGGTCCAGGCACCGCACGCACTCGCCGACGGCCGTGCCGCGCACGACGCCGGAGATCAGGACGCCCTCCATGACCGCCTCGAGGCGCAGACCCACGGTGAGGTCCGACCCCTCGGGGATGCCGATGACCGCCGTGCCGAGGTCCGCGGGCGCGGGCACGACGCGAGCGAACTCGCGCATGGTGCCGGGACGCCGCGAGAGCTCGTGCGTGTCGAGCACGAGCGGCGAGCGCGGTTCGGTGCTGATGGCAGGCTCCGGTCAGGATGGGTGGTGCTGGGGAGAGGAAAGCGGCCCGTCGAGGGCCAGCGCACGAGTCTATGCCATCGGGAGGCGTCGGCCAACGCGGTGGGGCGGTGACGCCCGCCACGCGCGACTGCGCCCCGCGCGCGCCGCGTCAGTCCTCGCGGTCCTCCGGCCAGTCGGGCTGGCGCACCTGCTCCCAGCGCAGCCGCCCGACCTCCGGGCCGAGCCGCTCCGCGAGGCGGGCGCGCCCGGCGCGCACCTGCCCCATGAGGCCCTCCAGGTCCTGCTCGAAGCTCTCCAGGCGCCCGTCGCAGTACTTGTCGGCGTTCGAGCGCAGGGTCTGGGCCTCGCGCTCCGCCTCCGCGACGATGTCGGCCGCACGGGCCGTCGCCTGGGCCACCACCTGCTCGTGCTCGACGAGCTCGAGGGCCCGTTGGCGGGCCGCGGCGAGCACCTCCTCACCCTGGCGGCGCGCGTCCTCGAGCTCGGTGCGCGCGTCGCGCAGGGCGTCGTCGGCCCGCTCGACGGCGCTGGGCAGCCCGTGGCGCAGCTCGTCGACGAGGCCGGTGAGCGTCTGGCGGTCCAGGCGGACGTCGCTCGACATGAACACGGGCTTCGCGTTCTCGACGAGCGCCGTCAGCTCCTCGAGCACGTCGAGGAGCGCCGACGGGGACAGGGTGCCGATCTCCTGCTGGGACATGGTGGTTCCTCCTGCTCGCTACTGCTGCTGGGCCGCCAGCGCCGCGCGGACTGCCGCCGCGACGCCGTCGGGCACCAGGTCGTCGATCGCTCCGCCGTGCCGTGCGACGTCCTTGACCAGCGACGACGCGACGTACGACAGGGCGGGGTCGCCCGTGACGTACACCGTCTCGACGCCGGACAGGTGCCGGTTCATGAGCGCCATGGGGGCCTCGGCGTCGAGGTCCGCTCCCCCGCGCAGGCCCCGCACGATCGCCGCGGCCCCCAGGTCGCGGCAGAAGTCGACGACCAGCCCGGGCACCACCTCGGCGCGCACGTCGGCCGTCGCGGGGTCGGCGGCCAGGGCCGCCCGGACCAGCTCCACGCGGGTGTCGAGCGGGAGCAGGGCCGTCTTGCCGGCGTTCTTCGCCACGCCCACGACGACGACGTCGAACAGCCGGCGTGCGCGCCGCACGACGTCGAGGTGGCCGAGGGTGAACGGGTCGAACGACCCGGGGCAGACGGCGATGGTCACGCCACGACGCTACGCACGCGCGCGCCGCGAACCGCGGAGGCGGGGCCGGTCGGGCCGGTTTCGGCGGGGTTCAGCGGGCCGCAGGAACCGGCTCCGCGTAGTACACCGCCGTCTCGCCGTAGTCCTTCCGGGCCATCGGCTCCATCCCTGCGGGCCAGGCCGGCTCGGGGCTTCGCGTGGACCGCTCCACCACGACGACGGCCCCCACCGCCAGCACCCCGGGCGTCACCAGGTGGGCGAGCACGGTCGCGAGCGCCGCCTCGGACAGGTCGTAGGGCGGGTCGAGGAACACCAGGTCGAGGGGCTCCCCCGGCGCGGCGGCCAGCCCGGCGGCGAACCGCCCGGCGTCGTCCCCGACGACGCGCACCACGGAGCCGAGCCCGAGCGCGGCCACGTTGCGCCGGGCGACGTCGACTGCCCCGCGCGCGGTGTCGACGAGCGTGACGGACGCGGCCCCGCGCGACGCGGCCTCGAGCCCGAGCGCCCCGGACCCGGCGTAGAGGTCGAGCACGCGGGCGTCCTCGAGCACGTCGTAGTGGGCCAGACGGCTGAAGATCGCCTCGCGGGTGCGCTCGCTCGTGGGCCGGGTGCCCTTGGGGGGCACCTGGAGGGTGCGCCCGCCGACGGTGCCGGCCACGATCCTGGTCATGTGGGCGAGCCTGCCACGGACGCTGCGCCGACGGCGAACACCGGGCACAACGGGACCGTCCGGGACGCTCTCCTGACATGGCCCTGGAACCCGAGGACGACGCGGACCTGCTCGACGCGTACTCGCGCGCGGTGGTGGCCGTCGCCGACGCCGTGCTGCCGAGCGTGGCCAGCCTGGCCGTGACGCTGCCCCGCGGGGCGGGCGCGGGCTCGGCGAGCGTGGTCACCGCCGACGGGTTCCTGCTGACGTCCGCGCACGTGGTGGCCGGCGCCGAGGTCGCGGACGCCACGTTCAGCGACGGCACCCACGTGCGCGCCGACGTCGTCGGGCGGGACCCGCTGTCCGACCTCGCCGTGCTGCACGCGCGCGGGGAGGTGCCGTCTCCCGTGACGCTGGGCGACGCGGCGCGGCTGCGCGTGGGGCAGCTGGTCGTGGCGCTCGGCAACCCCCTGGGGCTCGCGGGCAGCGTCACGGCCGGGATCGTCTCGGCGCTGGGCCGGTCGCTGCCCACGGGCAACGGCCGGGTGGTGGACGAGGTGATCCAGACCGACGCCGCGCTCAACCCCGGCAACTCCGGGGGCGTGCTGGCCGACAGCGCCGGGCGCATGGTGGGCGTCAACACCGCCGTGGCGGGCATCGGCGTCGGGCTCGCGGTGCCGATCAACGCGACCACGCGCGGCATCGTCACGCAGCTCATGACCACCGGGCGGGTGCGCCGGGCGTTCCTCGGGATCGTCGGCGCGCAGGTGCCGCTCGCGCCGCCTGTCGCGGCGAAGGTCGGCGCGCCGACCGGCCTCCAGGTGGCCGACGTCACCGGGGGCAGCCCCGCCGCGGAGGCGGGGCTGCGCCGCGGTGACGTCGTGATCTCGCTCGACGGGCAGCCCGTCGCGTCGGTCACCGCCCTGCAGCGGGCCATGGTCGAGGCCGCCATCGGACGACGCGCCGAGGTCACGGTGTGGCGCAACGGCGCGCTCGTCGACGTCGTCGTCTACCCGCGCGAGCTCGCCTGAGGCGTGCGGTCGACCCGGTAGCAGCTGAGCACCGCCGCGATGCCGTTCATCTCGGACGAGACCGTGGTCAGGTAGGTGCGCGGGAAGCCGTCCGGGAACAGGCGCTCGCCCGCCCCCAGCACCGTGGGGAGCACCAGCAGGCGGTACTCGTCCACGAGGTCGGCCGCCTGCAGGGCCCGCACCACGCCCAGGCTCCCGGCCACGATGACGTCGCCCGGCTCGCGGCGCACCGCGTCGACGACGTCGCCCTTGACCAGGGTGGACGGCGCCCACGCCGAGACGTCCGTCAGGGTGTGCGAGGCGACCAGCTTCGGCACGGCGTTCATGCGGCGCGAGAACGCGTCGTCGCGCGAGGGCCAGAGCTCCGCGAAGTGCTGCCAGGTGCGGCGGCCGAGCAGCAGGGTCCCCTCGTCGAGGGTGGCGCCCAGCCGGAACTTGTCGTTCTCGACCTCCTCGCGGCCGTGGCGGAACGCCCAGCCGCCGCCGGGGGTGCCTTCGGACCCGTCCGGGTCGCTGACGAACCCGTCGAGGCTGACGAACTGGATGACGATGACGCTCATGGTGACTCCTTGGTGGTAGGGAGGTTCACCCGTACGTACCGGCGAGCGCGCCCGAACTCATCGCGGCAGGAACAACCCGACCACGGAGGGGTCCGCGAACACGGCGTTGCGGGCCACCAGGCCGTCGCGCACGGTGAGCACCTGCACCGAGTGGGGCTGCGGCCCGTCGGGCCCCGGTCGGAAGGCCATGAACGCCGGCTGCCCGTTCGCCTCGACCACGCGCGTGGTCCACTCCCGCCCGCGGTCGCGGAAGATCCGCTCCAGGAACAGCCCGTAGTCGCCGGTGCCGCGGTACCAGAGGTCGACGGGCGGCATCTCCATGACGACGTCGTCGGTCAGCAGCCGGACGATCGCCGGCACGTCGGCCGCCTCGAACGCGGCGACGTACCGCTCGACGGCGGCCCGGGCCTGCGGGTCGCCCGGCTCGGCGACGGCGGTCGTGTCGTCGTGGCCCGCGAGGGCAGCCCGGGCGCGCTGGAGCGCGCTGTTCACGGCCGCGACGCTGGTGCCGAGCTGCTCGGCCACCTCGGCGGCGCTGAGGTCGAGCACGTCGCGCAGCACCAGGGCGGCGCGCTGCTTGGCCGGGAGCAGCTGGAGCGCGGCCACGAGGGCCAGCCGGACGTCGCCGCGCACGTCGGCGTCGTACCGGGCGTCGGGGAAGGGCTCGAGCCAGGGGATGTCGGGGGCGGGCACCAGGGGCGTCTCGGTGTCCGTGCTGGGGGCCCCGAGGCCCGAGGGCAGCGGACGGCGCGCCCTCTGCTGGAGCGCGGTGAGGCAGACGTTCGTGGCGATCCGGTACAGCCACGTGCGCACGCTCGCGCGGGCCGGGTCGTAGTTGTCGCGAGCCCGCCAGGCGCGCAGCAGGGTGTCCTGCACCAGGTCCTCGGCGTCGTGGACGCTGCCCAGCATCCGGTAGCAGTACGCCACCAGCTCGCCGCGGTGCACCTCGAGGTCCAGGTCTACGCTCATGCCCGCTCCAAGAACTCCTCCTGGCCGGCGTCGAGCTGCGCCGCGATCGCGTCGGCGAGCGCCGGGTGGTCCGTTAGGTCAGGGTCGGCGGCGACGACGTCGGCGGACTCCCGGCGCGCCTCCTCGATCAGGTCGGCGTCCTTGACGACGCGGAGCAGCCGCAGCCCGCTGGTGCGGCCCGACTGGGCGGCGCCGAGCACGTCGCCCTCGGCACGCAGCTCGAGGTCGAGCTGGGCCAGGCGGAACCCGTCCGTCGTCTCGGCGAGCGCCTCGACGCGGGCGGCAGCGGGCGTGGCAGGCTCGGCGGCGGAGATCAGCAGGCACAGGCCCGCCGCCGAGCCGCGGCCCACGCGCCCGCGGAGCTGGTGCAGCTGGGACAGGCCGAACCGGTCGGCGTCGTAGACCACCATGACGGTCGCCTCGGGCACGTCGACGCCCACCTCGATCACGGTGGTCGAGACGAGCACCTGCGAGGTGCCCTCGGCGAAGCGGGCCATCACGGCGTCCTTCTCCGCGGGGGGCAGTTGGCCGTGCAGCACGTCGACCTCGAGGCCCGCGAGCGCCGGGGTGGCGCGCAGCGCCTCGGCGACCTCGAGCACGGCCCGCAGGGGCGCGTTCCCGCCCTCCTCGCCGGGACCGCCGGGGCCGACCAGGTCGGCGTCGTCGGACTCGGCGATGGCCGTGGGGGCCTCCGGGGACCCCGGGGAGTCGGGGTGGATGCGTGGGCAGACGACGTAGGCGCGGTGCCCGGCGTCGACCTCCTCGCGGACCCGCTGCCACGTGCGCTCCAGCCAACGAGGGTTGCCGGCGGGCACGACGACGGTCTGGATGCCGGAGCGCCCGGCCGGGATCTGCGTCAGCGACGACACCTCGAGGTCGCCGAACACCGTCATGGCGACCGTGCGCGGGATCGGGGTGGCGGTCATGACCAGCAGGTGCGGCGACACGCGGCCCTTGGCGCGCAGGGCGTCGCGCTGCTCGACGCCGAATCGGTGCTGCTCGTCGACGACCACGAGCCCCAGGTCGGCGAACTGGACGTGCTCGCCCAGCAGGGCGTGCGTGCCGACCACGATCCCCGCCTCCCCCGAGGCCGCCTGGAGCAGCGCCTCCTTGCGGGCGGCGGCCCCGAGCGACCCGGTCAGCAGCGCGACACGCGTGCCGTCGGCGTCGCCCCCGAGCAGCCCGCCCTCGGCGAGCGGCCCGAGCATCGCGCGCAGCGTGCGGGCGTGCTGCGCGGCGAGCACCTCGGTGGGGGCGAGCAGCGCGGCCTGGCCGCCGGCGTCGATCACCTGGAGCATCGCGCGGAGCGCCACGACCGTCTTGCCCGAGCCGACCTCGCCCTGCAGCAGCCGCTGCATGGGCCGGGCCTGCGCGAGGTCGTCGGCGACCTCCTTGCCGACGGCGACCTGCCCGTCGGTGAGCGTGAACGGCAGGGCGGCGTCGAACCGGTCGAGCAGGCCGCCGGGGCGGGCGGGCCGCGCCGTGGCGTCCTCGGCCGCGGTGCGCGCCCGCCGCTGGGCGAGCGCGGCCTGCAGCACGAACGCCTCCTCGAACCGCAGCCGGTGGCGGCCCTGGTGCGCGTCGGCGCTGGTGGCGGGCCGGTGCACCAGGCGCAGGGCGTCGAGCCTTCCGGGCAGGTGGGCACGGTCGCGCACGGCGGCAGGCACCGGGTCGGGCACGTCGTCCTCGGAGAGGGTGTCGAGCACGGTGCGCACGCAGCGCTGGATCTTCCACGTCTGCATCGACGCCGTGGCCGGGTACATGGGGATGGGGCGGCTGGCCTCGTACAGCGCGGTCTCGTCGTCCTCGACCTCGGCGCCGATCATCAGGTAGTCGGGGTGCGTGAGCTGCCGCTTGCCGCGGTACTCGCCCACGGTGCCGCTGAACACGCCTGACGCCCCCGGCGTGAGCCGCTGCTCGTGGTAGCGCAGGGCGCCGGCGCTCTTGCCGAAGAACGTGAGCGTGAGCTGGTGCTGCCCGTCGGTCACCACCGCCTCCAGGCGGGCGCCGCCGCGGCTGGCGAACGAGGCGACCCGGGCGTGGACCACGTGCGCGAGCACCGAGACGTGCTCGCCCAGCTGGAGCGAGCCGATGTCGGTGGGCTGGCCGGGGTCGGCGTAGCGGCGCGGGTAGTGACGCAGCAGGTCGTCGACCGTCACGAGCCCCAGCTTGGCCAGCGCGTTCGCGGTGCGCGTGCCCAGCAGCCGGGCCAGCGGCTCCGCGAGTCGGCTCATCCCTCGACCCCGATCGCCACGCCCGTCCCCGCGCGGCCGGTACGCAACACCACGCACTCCGCGCCCGCAGCCGTGGCGGCGTCCTCGAGCGCGTCCGTGGAGCCCACGCCGTCGTCGGCGAGCAGCGTGACCACCTCGCCGCCGCCGGCCAGCAGCGCGCCGAGCGCGGCCGGGGCGTCCGCGGCGTCCGTGGTGGCGGTCCGCAGGCCCCGCAGGGCGTCGCGGACTGCGTCGACGGCGTCGGTGCCCGGGTCGTCTGCGGCCGCGGCCAGCGCCGCCACGACCACGGCGGCGTGCACGTCCGTCGGGGCGGGCAGCGCGACGACGTCGGACGGCAGCGCGCCGTCCTCGTGCTCGGCCGCGAGCCGCGCGACGGCGGCGCCGACGGCCTCCACGGCGGGCCCGAGCACCAGCGCGGTGCGCGGCCCCGACCCGAGCGCGGCGAGCGCGAGGTCCCGCGCGGCGACCCCGACGGGCGGCACGGGCACCAGCACGACGGCGCCCGCCCGCGCGAGCTCGGCGGCGAGCACCGGTGCGGCCGTCGCCGCCACGACCGTGAGGCTGCCGTCGGGGACCGCCAGGTGCCGCACGTGCACGGGCTCGACCCGCCCGCGTACGGCCCAGTGCCGCGCCACGGCGAGGGCGGCGGCCAGGTCGGGCGTGTGGACGTGGGCCTGCCACGCGGAGTCGCCGTCGGCGTCCCCCAGGTCGCTGCCGCCGACGACCACGACCGAGCCGCCCACCGCCGCGAGGTCCGCCCGCAGCGCCCCGGCCACGCCGCCCTCCGCGAACTCGTGCGCGCCGGCGGGGCGCCGCAGCACGAACATGACCTCGAGCTCGTCGGCGTCGGAGTGCTCGTGGTCCTCGTGCGCCGGGAACGGCTGCCCGGCCGGCGGCGCGGCGGTGTGGCCGGTCAGGTCCAGGCCGAGGGTCACGGGCATCACGGCCAGCATCGTCGTCGTCGCCACCGACACGGCCCCTCCGGCGGCCGCGTGCGGGGTGTCGACGATGTCGGCCACCTCGAGCGGCTCGGCCTCCAGGGGCGGCGCCACCGTGAGGTGCCGCGCCACCCGGAGCGCGTCCAGCACCAGCACGAGCCCGCAGGCCCCGGCGTCGAGCACCCCGGCCTGCGCGAGCGGGGCGAGCGTCGCGACGGACGACAGCGCCGCCTCGCGCGCACCCCGGACGGCGGCCTCGAGCACCTCGTCGCCCCCGGCCCCCGGCCTGGCGGCGACGTCGCGCGCGGCCGCGGCGGCGACGTCGGCGGCCGTGAGGATGGTGCCCGAGGCGGGGTGCGCGACGGCCGAGCGCGCGCAGCCCGCGGCGACGTCGAGAGCCCGGGCCAGCGCGTCGCCGCGCGTGGCGGCCACGGCGAGGCCGCGCAGCCACTCGGAAAGGATGACCCCGGAGTTGCCGCGGGCCCCCAGCAGCGCGCCCCGGGCGAAGCGGCGCAGCAGGGCGGCGGCCCCGGCGTCGTCCGGCGCCCCGGCCACGGCCCGGGCGCCCTCGCGCGCGGTGAGGTGCAGGTTGGTGCCCGTGTCGCCGTCGGGGACGGGGAACACGTTCACCTGGTCGATGGCGGCCCGCTCCCGGCCCAGCGCGCCGGCGGCGAGCCGCGCCCAGGCACGGACCACCGCGGCGTCGACGACGTCTGTCACGCGCGCGTCGGCGTCCGGCACGTTGTGCTCCTTCGTGGGCGGATGGGGTCGGTGCCCACGGTAGCCTTGTCCGCCGGGACCCACGGCGCGGCCTGTGCACGGCGTCAGGTGACCGAACCCACGTTGGAACCGAGCCTCGGCGTCGGGTATCCTGTCGTGGTTGTCCGGCGCCTGCTGGACCCAAAACCTTTTCCAACACCACGTCGGTGCTGCGCGGAACCGCTCAGCTGACCGCGTGCACGACACTCAGGAGACTCCGTGGCTGCCAACTGCGACGTCTGCGGCAAGGGCCCGGGCTTCGGGCACTCGATCTCGCACTCCCACATCCGCACCAAGCGCCGCTGGAACCCGAACATCCAGCGCGTGCGCGCCGTTGTCGCGGGCACGCCCAAGCGCGTGAACGTGTGCACCTCGTGCCTCAAGGCCGGCAAGGTCACCCGCGCCGTCTGAGCATCACGTGAAAGAGCCCGTCGGGTCGCCCCGGCGGGCTTTTTCCTTGCCCTGATGCTGGGCGTTTGCCAAGAATTCGTGAAGAAAACCCCAAAAGGGGTTGAGCACCTGGCATGGTCTGGCGCAGTCTGTTCCGCATGACGGTGGATCTCGACGGCGTGACCATCCGGGCGGCCACACCCGACGACGCGCCGCGCATCGCGCAGGTGGACGTCACGTCGTGGCAGGGCGCCTATGCGGGACTGCTCCCTGACGACTATCTTGCGGAGCTCGACCCCCAGGTGCGCGCGCAGCGCTGGCTCTCGGCGCTGTCCCCCGGTGCGCGGAGCACCGTCCTGGTCGCGGAGCAGGGCGGCACGACGCTCGGCTTCGCCAGCTTCGGCCCCTCCTCGGACGAGGACGCGGACCCGGGCACCCATGAGCTCTACGCCATGTACCTGGTCCCGGGGGCGTGGGGCCGGGGCGTCGCCCGCGAGCTCATGCGCACGGTGCTGCTGCAGGTTCCCGCCAGCGCCACCATGACCCTCTGGGTGCTCGACGGCAACGAGCGCGCCCAGCACTTCTACCGCCGCCACGGCTTCCACCCGGACGGCGTCGAGCGCATCGACGAGTTCGGCGGCACCCCGCTCACGGAGCTGCGGTACCGTCGCGCCGCCTCCTGAGCGCCTCGCGCTCGGCGTCGTTGCCGCACAGCGCGATCGCGGTGTCGAACTGGTCGCGCGCCAGGTCGGTCCGCCCGGCGCGGGCCAGCAGCTCGGCGCGCACCGCGGGCAGCCGGTGGCCGCGCAGCACCACGCCGTCGAGCGCGGCCAGGCCGGCCTCGGGCCCGTCGCGCTGGGCCACGGCCACGGCGCGGTTGAGCCGCACCACCGGTGAGTCGCCCAGCGCGAGCAGCTCGTCGTAGCGGGCCACGATGCGGTCCCAGGCCGTCGCGGCCGACGACGGCACCGTCGCGTGCTCGGCGGCGATCAGGGCCTGCAGCAGGTAGGGGGCGGGCGGCGCCCCGACCAGCGGGGACAGCACCTGCAGGGCCTCGCGGATCTCGTCGGCGTGCCACAGGGCGCGGTCCTGGTCGGGCAGCAGCACGAGCTCGCCGGCGCGCACGCGGGCGTCGCGGCGCGAGTGCTGGAGCAGCATGAGCGCGAGCAGCGCGTCGAGCTCGGCGTCGGGGGCGACGAGCCCGCGCAGCACCCGCACCAGGCGCACGGCCTCGCCGGCCAGCTCCGTGCGCACGACGTCGGGGCCCGAGCCCGGCGCGTACCCGGCGGTGAACGCGAGGTAGGCGACGTCGGCCACGCGCCCCACCCGGCCCGGCAGCTCGGCCGGCCCCGGAACCTCGAACCGCTCCCCCGCCAGGCGCTGCTTGGCGCGCGTGAGCCGGGCCGCCATCGTCGTGGTCTGCTGGAGGAACAGCCGCGCGACGTCCTCGGTGCTCACGCCCAGCACGAGCCGCAGCGTGAGCGCGGCCGCCGCCTCGCGCGAGAGCGCCGGGTGGGCGCACAGCAGCACGAGGCGCAGCCGCTCGTCGGTGACGGCCTCACCGGCGTCGGCCATGACGCGCTGGGCGTCCTCGGCGACGCGCGCGTCCACCTCCAGGAGCGGCGTGCGGCGCGCGAGCGTGGCCTCGCGCCGGCGGGCGTCGAGGATGCGTCGTCGCGCCGCCGTCAGCAGCCACGCGGGCCTGTTGTCGGGCACGCCCGTCTCGGGCCACGTGCGCGCCGCCGCCTCGAAGGCGTCCGCCAGCCCGTCCTCGGCGAGGTCCAGGCGGCGGAACTGCGCGACGAGCAGGGCCAGGAGGCGGCCCCAGTCGTCGCGCAGCGCGGCCTCGAGCGGTGTGGTCACTGCTGGTCCGGGTCCCCTGTGCGCCGCACCTCGACGCCGGTCTCGACGTCGGCGATCGTGCGGGCGCAGTCGACCAGGTCGTCGACGTCGTCGGACTCGACGACGTAGAGGCCGGCGACCTGCTCGGCCGACTCGGCGAACGGCCCGTCGGTGACGACGACGCCGCCCGGCGTGCGGCGCAGCGAGCGTGCGGTGCTCGAGTGCTCGAGCGGGTATGTGAGCGTGATCGTGTGCCCGCGCTCGGCGAGCTTCTTGGCGAACACCGCGTGCGCGGCGAACAGCTCCGACATCTCGGCCGGGGTCTTGTGCTCCCAGGCTTCGCCCTTGATGAGGACGACGTACGTGGTCATGGTGTGCTCCCTCGTCGGTGGTGAGTCTTGCACCGGGGTGACGGGCGGCGGCGTCCCGGATCGACAGCGTGTCGAAACCGGGCCAGCGTGTGCGTCATCCAGGTGTCAAGCCCGACCGACCTCTCGGAGGACGTCATGAAGTACGTCGTGCTCATCCACTCCAACCCCCAGCCGTGGGGCCACCCCACGATCGACTTCACCGACGCGGGGCGTGCCGTGCCGCCCGAGCGCCGGGCCGCCGACGGCGCCGCGTTCGACGCGTTCCTGGCCGACCTGTCGGCGCGCGGCGAGCTCGTCGCGGCGGAGGCGCTGGCCGCCCCCGAGTCGGCGACGGTGCTGCGGGGCTCCCTCGACGGCGACCCGGTCGCGACCGACGGGCCGTACGCGGAGGCCGCCGAGCACCTCGCAGGGTTCTTCCTGGTCGACGTCGCGAGCCCCGAGCGCGCGCGCGAGGTGGCCGACCACTTCGCGGGGCCGGGTGACACGATCGAGCTGCGGCCGGCGTACGTGTGGGCGCAGGGGTAGTCGCTTCCCTGTGTCCCACTCCGGCGCGCGCTCGCGCCGGGGAGGCATGCCCGCGTTCCGCTTCCACAGCACCAGGCTGTGATCACCACACCGTGCTGTGGAAACGGGACGCGGGCATGCCTCCCCACGGCCCCGAACGGCGCGGCGTCGCCGAGACGGCCTCTGGTCGACGCGAACGTCGCGCCCTACCCTCGAAAGCGTGGCCTCGCACAAGCGCTCGCACGACGACCGCCGGACCGGCACCGGCGGGTTCGCCGGCGCGCTCGGCGAGCTCATGGACGTGTTCCAGCCCAGCCGCGAGCACCTCGTGACCGAGCTCGAGCGCCAGCGCCACGACCTGCACCAGACGCCCAGCGGCGCGCCGGACTGGGACGTCGACCTGGAGAGCGGGCGCGTCGTCCTGCGGCGGCCCAGCGAGGACGGCTAGCCGCGGAAGTGGTCCCACCCGGGCCCGCCGGTCGGCGCGCGGCCGTCCACCGTGACGCTGCCCGGGGCGCCGTCCGCCGCCCACACGGTGCCGATGCGGACGAACCCGTCCGGCAGGGTCGCGCCCGCGGTGAACGTGGCCAGCAGGCCGTGGTCCTCGCCGCCCGAGAGCACCCAGGCGAGCGCGGCGTCGTCGTCCAGCCCCAGCGCCTGCGCGGCGGGGGCCAGCGCGGCGGCGTACGGCGCCAGCGCCGCGGCCGACAGGTCGACGGCGACGCCGCTCGCCCGGGCGATGCGCCCGGCGTCGCGCAGCAGGCCGTCGGAGACGTCGAGCATCGCCGTCGCGCCCGCCTGGGCCGCGGCGGGCCCGGCGGCGAGCGGCGGCGAGGGCCGCAGGAACCCGTCGACGAACGGCGCGAGCGGCCCGCCGTCGCGCGGTGACGCGGCGCCGGCCTCCAGCAGCGCGAGGCCCGCGGCCGAGACGCCCCGCACCCCGGCGTGCGCGACCACGTCGCCCGGGCGGGCCCCCGAGCGCAGCACGGGCGGCAGGCCGCCCAGGTCGCCGTGCACCGCGACGGAGACGAGCACGACGGGCCCGCCCGACAGGTCGCCGCCGACCACGGCAGCCCCCGCGGGCGAGCACGCGTCGGCCAGCCCCTGCGCGAGCCCCTCGACCCATGCGACCTCGAGGTCGCCCGGGATAGCCAGCGCGACGACCAGCGCCGTCGGGCGGGCGCCCATCGCGGCGACGTCCGCGAGGTTCTGCGCGGCGGCCCGCACGCCGACGTCGTACCCGGTGGACCAGCGGCGGCGGAAGTGGAAGTCCTCGACGAGCACGTCCGTGGACACCACGTAGCGCCCGTCGGGCGCGGCGACCACCGCTGCGTCGTCGCCCGGACCCACCAGCGTGGCCTCGCCGGCGGGCAGGAGCGGGAAGATGCGGGCCAGGAGGGCCGTCTCGTCGAGGTCGCGCACCAGGTCAGTCACGCCCTGACCCTAACGGTGCAGGCGGCGCGGGTACGGTGTGGGCGTGCTCCGCCGCGTCGTCCCCCTGCTCGCGATCCTTGCCCTCGGCCTCCCCGCGCTCGCCGCGTGCACGCCCACCATCGACGTGACGGCGGCCCCGGACGCCGCGAACCCGCAGTGCGCCGCCGTGATGCTCGCGCTGCCGGACGTCATCGCCGGCGACCTCAAGCAGGCACGCACGGCCGCGCAGGGCACGACGGCGTGGGGCGCAGGCGGAGCCGCCGTGACGCTGCGCTGCGGCGTGACGCCGCCCGGGCCGTCGGCGGACTGCCAGCAGGTGGAGTCGAGCGCCGGGACGGTCGACTGGATCGTCCAGGAGGGCTCCGACGACACGTGGCGCTTCACGACGTTCGGCCGCAACCCGGCCGTCGAGGTGACCGTGCCGCCGTCGATCGCGAAGGACCACTCGACGTCGTTCATCTCCGACCTCGCCCAGGCCGTGCTGCACGTCGAGGCGACGAAGACCTGTTCCTGACCCAGACTGGCCGCATGGACCAACACCTCTCGCTGGTGACGCTCGTCGCCGCAGACCTGGCCGCGTCCCGCCGCTTCTACGTCGACGGCCTCGGCTGGACGCCGCAGTTCGAGGAGGACGGCGAGGTTCTGATGTTCCGGGTGGGCCCGCACACGCTGCTGTCCCTGTGGGACGAGGCGCACGCGACCGAGGAGATCGGCCCGGTCACCCGCGGCGGCACCCCGCCGGTCACGCTCGCCCACAACCTGCGCACGCCGGAGGCGGTCGACACGGTGCTCGCCCTCGCCCGGACGGCGGGGGCGACGTCGGTGACGCCGGCCGTGGAGCGCAGCTGGGGCGGCTACTCGGGCTACTTCGCCGACCCTGACGGGTTCCGCTGGGAGGTCGCGGTCAACCCCTTCAACCCCGAGCTGGTGCCCTGACTCAGCGCAGGCCGAGCGGGCGCTCGAGCGCGAGCTGGATCAGCTCGTCCACCAGGTCCGGGTAGGCGATGCCGGTCGCGGCCCACATGCGCGGGTACATCGAGAACGGCGTGAACCCGGGCATGGTGTTGATCTCGTTGACGACGACGGACTCGTCGGGCGTGACGAACACGTCCACGCGCGACAGCCCCTCGGCGCCGACGGCGTCGAACGTGCGCACGGCGAGAGAGCGCACCTGCGACACGACCTTGTCGGGCAGGTCGGCGGGGCAGCTGAGCTGCACGGCCGACTCGTCGAGGTACTTGGCCTCGAAGTCGTAGAAGGTGTGCGCGCCGTGGTCCACCACGATCTCGCCCGGCAGCGACGCCCGCGCGGGCCCGCCGTGGCGGCCTCCCAGCACGGCGCACTCGATCTCGCGGCCCTCGATGCCCTGCTCGACGACGACCTTCGGGTCGTGCCGCTGCGCCTCGGCGATCGCGGCGGGCAGCCCGGCGAGGTCGTCGACGCGGCTGATCCCCAGCGACGACCCGGCACGCGCCGGCTTGACGAACACGGGCAGCCCCAGGCGGGCGACGGCGGCCGTCGCCTCCTCGGGGTGGTGCTCCCAGTCGCGCGCCTGGATCACGGTGTACGGGCCGACGGGGATGCCCTGGCCCTCCAGGACGAGCTTCATGAAGTGCTTGTCCATGCCCACGGCGGAGGCGAGCACGCCCGGTCCCACGTAGCGCACGTCGGCGAGCTCGAGCAGCCCCTGGAGCGTGCCGTCCTCGCCGAACGGCCCGTGCAGCAGCGGGAAGACGACGTCGACCTCGCCGAGCAGCGACGGCACCTGGCCGGGCTCCAGCACCCGCAGGGTGCGCTCCCCCGCCGTGAGCGACAGCACCACCTCGGCGCCGTCCTCGGACGTCACCTCGGGCAGGCGCCCGGGCGCCAGCTCCCAGCGCTCGGGCTCGTCCGCGGCGACCACCCAGCGACCCTCGCGCGTGATCCCCACGGGAACCACGTCGTACTTGGAGCGGTCGATGGCACGCAGCACGCCCGCCGCGGTGGCGGCAGAGATGGCGTGCTCGCCGGAGCGGCCGCCGAACAGGACGGCGACGCGGGTCTTGCGGGCGGGGGCGGGCTGCTCGGACATCGGGTGCGACCCTACCCGGCTTTCGACGGGCCGAACCACCGTCACAGCAGGCGCCGCGCGGCCTCCCGTGCCCGGAGCTCCTTGCGCAGGATCTTGCCCGACGACGACTTCGGCACCGACTCGACGATCTCCACGGCCCGCACCTTCTTGTAGGGCGCGACGCGTGCGGCCACGTAGGCGGCGACCGAGTCCTCGGTGAGCGACGTGGCCCCGGGCGCCGGCACCACGTACGCCTTCGGCACCTCGCCTGCCTCGGCGTCGGGCAGGCCGATCACCGCCGCGTCGGCGATCTGCGGGTTGCGCAGCAGCAGCGCCTCGAGCTCGGCCGGGGCCACCTGGTAGCCCTTGTACTTGATGAGCTCCTTGAGCCGGTCCACCACGGTGAACACGCCGCGGGCGTCCACGCTCACGATGTCGCCGGTGTGCAGGAAACCCTCGTCGTCGATGGTGTCGCGGGTGGCGCCGTCGTCGCCGAGATAGCCCACCATGACGTTCGGGCCGCGGCACAGCAGCTCGCCCTCGGTGGACTCCTCGCCCGTCGCCGGGTCGACCACGCGCGCCACCATGTTGGGGATCAGCAGCCCGATCGACCCGGACGAGATGTCGGGGCGGCCCACGGGCACGACGTGCGACACGGGGCTCATCTCGCTCATCCCGTAGCCCTGCACCACGCGCGCGCCCAGCCGGGTCGCGACGGCGTCGGCCAGCGAGCCGTCCAGCGGCGCGGCGCCGCTCAGCACCACGCGCACCGACGACAGGTCGCGCGACCCGACCAGCGGGTGCTTGGCCAGGGCGAGCATCATCGGCGGCGCCACGAACAGGTAGGTGGCGCGCTCCCGTTCGCACACCTCGAGGTACTGCGCCAGGTCGAAGCGCGGAAGCGTGACCAGCCGGGCCCGCACGTGCAGGGCCATGTTGAGCAGCACCGTCATGCCGTAGATGTGGAAGAACGGCAGCACGGCCGGGATCACGTCGTCGGCGTTCGCCTCGATGAGCGGCAGCGACTGCAGCACGTTCGCCACGAGGTTGCGGTGCGTGAGCATCACGCCCTTGGGCAGCCCGACCGTGCCCGAGGAGTACGGCAGCACCGCCAGGTGCGTGGCCGGGTCCAGCGAGACCTCCGGCGGCGGCGACCCGGCGGCGAGCAGGTCCGCGAGCGCCGGGTACCCCTCGGCGCCGTCGAGCACGACGACGTCGCCCACACCGGCCGCGGACGCCCCGGCGGTGGCGGCGGCGAGCAGCGGGGGGACCGTGACAAGCGTGCGGGCGCCCGAGGCGCGCAGCTGGCGGGCGATCTCCTCCCCGGTGGACAGCGCGTTGACCGTGGTGACGGTCGCGCCCGCCCGCATCAGCCCGTGGAACACCGGCACGAACGCGGGCACGTTGGGGCTGTGCAGCGCGACGACGTCGCCGGGGCGCACCCCGCGGGCGGCGAACGCGCCGGCCACGGCGTCGACCTGGGCGCGGAGCTCGCCGTAGGTGGTGGTCGCCCCGGAGGGCCCGTCGACCACGGCGACGCGGGCGAGGTCGTCGGCGTCCAGGGACGCGAACAGGAAGTCGTACAGCGTGACGTCGGGGACGACGACGTCCGGGTACTGGCTGCGGACGAGCATGACGCACTCCTTCTCCGAGCAGCGCCGTTGCCGCTCGTGCGTGGCAACGGTAGTGATAGGAAAGCCTCATGCCAACGCGGATCTTGGATGATGATCTCCTGCTCACGATCCGGGGTCGCGCGGCGCTGCACGACCGCGCCAACGACTACTTCCACGACGACCTCGCCGACCTCGAGGCCGCGGGCTACCTCGCGGCCCTCGTGCCCGCCGACCTGGGCGGCCCGGGGCTGGGCCTGCGCGAGCTGGCCCGCGAGCAGGGACGTCTGGCGGGCGCCGCCCCGGCCACCGCGCTGGCGGTCAACATGCACCACGTGTGGACCGGCGTCGCGCGGTTCCTGCACGACCGCGGCGACTCCTCCATGGACTGGCTGCTGCAGGAGGCGCTCGCGGGCGAGGTGTTCGGGTTCGGCTACTCGGAGGCGGGCAACGACCTGGTGCTGCTGGGCTCGCGCACGCGCGCGGTGCCCGACGCCGACGGCGGGTACGCGTTCCACGGCCGGAAGATCTTCACGTCCAACTCCCCCGGCTGGACGCGCCTGGGCGTCATGGGCCTGGACGACACCACCGACCCGGACAGCCCGGTCATCGTGCACGCGTTCGTCACGCGCGCCGGCGGCGGGTTCGAGATCCTGGACGACTGGGACACGATCGGCATGCGGGCCTCGCAGTCGCGCACCACGGTGCTCGACGGCGCCCACGCCCCGGCCGACCGCGTGATGCGCAAGGTGGCCCCGGGGCCGTCGCTGGACCCGTACGTGCTGGGCATCTTCACGTCGTTCGAGCTGCTGCTCGCCTCGGTGTACGCCGGGATCGCCGACCGCGCGCTCGAGCTGGCCGTCGAGACGGTGCGCAAGCGCCAGTCCATGAAGACGGGCAAGGCGTACTCGCAGGACCCCGACATCCGCTGGCGCCTGGCCTCGGCGGCGCTCGCGCAGGACGGCATCTGGCCGCAGGTCGAGCAGGCGGCCGCCGCCATCGACGCGGGCGAGAACCTGGGCGCCGCGTGGTTCCGCCAGACGGCAGGCATCAAGGTGCGCGCCACCGAGACGGCCCGCTACGTGGTCGACGAGGCGATCCGCTCCTCCGGCGGCTCCACGTACTTCAACCGGTCCGAGCTGGGCCGCCTGTACCGCGACGTGCTCGCGGGGATCTTCCACCCGTCCGACGACGAGTCGGCGCACTCCACGGTCGCCCAGTCGCTGCTGGGGCCGCTCGAGTGACCCGCCTGCTCCACGCCGACGACCCGGCCGACATCGAGGCGGTCGCCGCGGTCCTGCGCGACGGCGGCATCGCCGCCCTGCCCACCGAGACCGTCTACGGCCTGGCCGGCAACGCGCTCGACGCCGACGTCGTCGGGGCGATCTACGCGGCCAAGGGCCGCCCCAGCGACAACCCGCTCATCGTGCACGTCGCGTCGGTGGACGACCTGCCGCGGGTGGTGCGGTCCGTGCCCGACCAGGCCCGGGCGCTGGCGGCGGCGTTCTGGCCGGGGCCGCTCACGATCGTGCTGCCGCGCCGCGACGTGATCCCCGACCGCGTGACCGCGGGCCGCGACAGCGTGGCGGTGCGCGTCCCAGCCCACGAGGCGTTCCGGGCCGTGCTGCGCGCCGCGGGCGTGCCGCTGGCCGCGCCGTCGGCCAACCGGGCCGGCTCCCCCAGCCCGACCACGGCGCAGCACGTGCTGCACGACCTGGACGGGCGGATCCCGGCGGTGCTCGACGGCGGCCCCTGCGAGGTGGGCGTGGAGTCCACGGTCGTGGACCTCACCAGGACGCCGCCGCGGCTGCTGCGCCCGGGCGGGGTGTCGCTGGAGCAGCTGCGCGCGGTGCTCGGCGACGTGCAGGTGGACCCCGCCGTGGTGGGCGAGATGGCGGCCGACCAGGCGCCCGGCGCGCCCGGGATGAAGTACCGGCACTACGCGCCGGCGGCGCCCGTCGTCGTCGTGGACGGGGACGCCGCCCAGGCCGCGGCGTACGTGCGTGCGCAGGGGCTCGACCACGCGGCCGTGCTGTGCTTCGACGAGGAGGCTTCCGCGTTCGCCGGCACGGGCGAGGTGGTCACCTACGGCTCCGCGGACGACCCCGAGGCGCTGGCCCGCGGGATCTTCGACGCGCTGCGCACGCTGGACCGCCCGGGCGTGGAGAGCATCTTCGCGCGCTGCCCTACCCGAGACGACGGCCTCTACCGGGCGGTGCGCAACCGGCTGCTCAAGGCGGCGGCGTTCCGGGTCGTGAGCGCGTCGTAGGCTGCGGCCATGCCGTCGCACGAGGAGCTCAGCCCTGCCACCACCGCCGTCACCGCAGGCCGCCCGCCGCGCATCCAGGGCGGTCCGGTCAACCCGCCGGTGGTGCTGAGCTCGACGTACGTGTCGCAGGGCGTCCCGGGCCCGGAGCTGCTCTACACGCGCGGCGGCACGGAGACGTGGGTGCCGTTCGAGGAGGCCCTCGGCCGCCTCGAGGGGGCCGCCCACCCGGCGATCGTCTTCGGGTCCGGTATGGCGGCCGTCGCCGCGGCGCTGTCGCTCGTGCCCGACCACGGCGTGCTGGTGGTCCCCCGCCACGCGTACCAGGTCAGCCTCGGGTTCGCGGACGACCTCGCCGCGCGCCACGGCGTCGAGGTGCGCCGCGTCGACATCGCCGAGACCGACCAGGTGGTCGCGGCGCTCGACGGCGCCGACGTCGCCCTGCTCGAGTCGCCCACCAACCCGATGCTCGAGGTGGCCGACCTGCCCGCCCTGCTCGCCGCCGCCCGCGAGCGCGGGGTGCGCACCGTGGTCGACAACACGTTCGCCACGCCGCTGCTGCAGAACCCGCTCGCGCCGGGCGCCGACGTCGTGCTG
>Ga0082212_10001398_pt1 | contig 35534 bp, 23 predicted proteins | sample TergutNt197P3_FD_71548 | JGI IMG/M metagenome (GOLD analysis project Ga0082212, IMG submission 71548) | Neocapritermes taracua P3 segment gut microbial communities from Petit-Saut dam, French Guiana - Nt197 P3 | ecosystem: Host-associated > Arthropoda: Insects > Digestive system > Gut ...
GAATGCGGGTAACTTTTCGCTTCGCGAAAAGTATTGAAACAAACAATTTGTTTTTTAGTTATGCTGACTTGGAGTGACTAACTAAGGGAAAGGAGGGGTGATAAAAGGGAGAAGATTAAGGGAGAGGGGGGAGATTAAAAATAGAAAGAGATTAAGGGGATAGATTAGAGAGAGATCAAGGGGATAGATTAGGGAGAGTTTAGGGAGAGAGATTAAGGGGATAGATTAAGGGGATAGATCAAGGAGAGAGATCAAGGGGATAGATTAGGGAGAGTTTAGGGAGAGAGATTAAGGGGATAGATCAAAGAGAGAGATCAAGGGGATAAATCAGTACTTATAGGGTACATCACACCTACTCTACTCCCTACTCCCTAACCTCCAACCCCCAACCCGGATAAACCGGAAACCTTGAAAAGGCGATTATGTGTAGGTATCCGGCCAATGACTGCGTTTTCCAGGGCAGACACATGGGTCTGCCCCTACAGTTTTGCCATTTTGTGCAGAATTCCGGTAGTTAGTAGCTAACCCCTAACCCAAACTCCCTACTCCCTCGCGGCGCAGCCGCCAAGGAGGAAATGGTATGTCTAAAATAAAAAAGCTGGCAGCGAGCTTGCTGATTACCCTTATGCTTTTAAGCATGCTGCCACTTAAGGCTTTGGCCGGGGAAGATTTGCCTCCGTTCAATGATGTGAATGGCAGGGAGTATTTTGCCCAGGCAGCCGGAGCCCTGACCCGGTTGGGGATTTTACAGGGATACCCGGACGGCGCCTTCAAGGCAGCCCGAAATATCACCCGGACGGAAATGGTCGTTATCATCATCAGAGCCCTGGGCTTGGAGGGTGAGGTAAAAGCCGGGCCTTTGACCACTGGATATAAGGATGTGGTTGCAGGCCATTGGGCCGGCGCTTATATCAACAAAGCTGCCGAATTGAAAATCATCCAAGGTGATGGCAACGGCAAATTCCGTCCGGATGACAATGTTAAATATGAAGAAACTGTCAAAATAGTGGCCGAGGCAGTGGGCCTGGGCTCAGAAGCAACCGTTGCCGGCGGCTGGCCGGACGGTTATCTGAAAGTTGCCGGGGATAAAGGACTCTTGAAAAATGTCCCCGGGCAAAAAGGGGCGGCAGCAATCAGGGGCGCCGTAGCCCTTATGGTTTATCAAGCCTTGTGCAGTCAGGTCAAGGCCCCGACTGCTTCTCTGGTAGAAGGCAGCTATCCTACCACCCAAAAAGTAACGCTGAGTACCCAAACAGCAGAGGCCAAGATCTATTATACCCTGGATGGCAGCGAACCCGGCCTTAACAGTACGGAATACAAAACAGAAATCACCGTGGATAAAACCCTTGCTTTGAAGGCTATAAGCGTAAAATCCGGAGCTTTTAACAGCCAGGTCTTTACTGCCCAATATGCGATCGGAGCTGATCCCCCGGCTCCCGATGATGGCGGCGGTAACGGCGGCAGCGGCGGAGGGGGCGGAGGCGGTGATGGCGGCAATGGCGGCGGCGGAGGAACAACTACCTATTATTCAGTCAGCTTTGAGAGTAATGGCGGCAGCACCCTCGCCAAGCAATCTGTAATTGCCGGAGCAAAAGCCATCAAGCCGGCCGACCCGGCCAAACCCGGCTCTGTTTTCGGAGGATGGTTCACAGACCTGGAGTTAAGTAAAGGATTCGATTTTGCCGCCCCGATTATACATGATATCACTCTTTATGCCAAATGGGCGGATCTTCCTCGAGATCCTGATCTGCCCACAGAAAATCCCAGAATCAAAATAGTGACCGATTTCCCTGAGGGGAAAACCACCCAAGCCGCTTTTGACATAGTATATACCGCTGTGGCCAGCCTGGGCGCGGAAATTGAAGAGGTTTCTTACAGGATAAATGGCGGCGCCCCGGATTATCTCTATTTGCGGGGAGGCAATGGGATCAGCCCCAAAGGCAGCATTGGTTTCGGCAGGGTCTTTCCCGTCCCCGGCAAAAACAAAATCGTCTTCACGATCAAAGACACTGCCGGAAAAAGCGCCGGCTTTGAGGTAAGCACAACTCCCGATTATGATTTTGGTAATCTGCCCACAGAGTACGACGAGGAAGCATTTACAGTCTTTGCCAAAGAAGGCATCAGGGCGGATCAGGTATCCGCAGCAGTTAAGGAAACGAACGGCAGAATCACAGGACAGATATATGCCATCGGACTATATTACATAGCTGTCCCCGGAAGCAAAGAAGCCTTTCTAAAAAAATACCCCGACCTATTTGAATTTGCCTATGCAGAAGATAACCTTTACTGCACCGCGGTAATAAAAAAAGAAAGACACGAAGCGTCAACAAATAAAAAACAAATCGACCCCAACTCAACACTCAACACTCAAAACTCAAAACTTGGACTGCAAAGCAGTCCAACGGAAGAGGGTCCGCTCAAGGGAGGGGCTGTCAAATCCCGGATGGACTGGGATATTATAGGTCCGCTGATCGGCGGCGCTGTCCATACCCAAGACCCCTGGTGGGACAGGGAATATCAATGGGGTGTGGATGCCATCAAAGTTCCGGATGTTTGGAGCAGCTATGGCTACCGCCTCCGGGATATTAAAATCGGGGCGGGCGACACCGGTTTTCGCCTCAGCCATGAGGATCTGCAGCTGACGGAAAGCAATATTATCAACCGTCCCCGCACCGCAGACGACGACCACGGCACCCATGTGATGGGGACAATAGGGGCGATCCATAATAATAAGCTGGGTTTGGCCGGGACAAAGGATTTCAACCGGGCTGATTTGTACGGTTATGATGTTTGTGATGCCGGCCCTGAGGCTGCCTGTGATGAAGGCCTGATCGATGGCCTGATCTGGAATGTGCTGAATGGGGCAAAAATAATCAATTTCAGCTTTGGTTACCTAGCCGGCAAGGACCCCACCAAGGAACAGCAGCAGTTCTATGGAACAGTGATTCAACGCCTGCTGGATTTGGGTTATGACTTTGTGATCGTCAATTCTGCCGGTAATGCCCAGACAGATGCCGGTCAAAACGGGGTTTTTCTCTGCGTGACCGATCCCAAGCTTCAGGAACGGATCATTGCCGTAGGGGCTACAGATCCCTGGGGCCGCATGGCATATTTTTCCAATTATGGCCCGCGGATAGATGTTGTGGCCCCCGGCATGAAAATTTATAGCAGCGTAGCCCATAATAACGGCAGAGATTCCAATAGCAGCTATGAATACTATGACGGTACATCAATGTCTGCCCCTCATGTGGTAGGTGTAGCAGCCCTGGTTTGGTCTGCCAATCCCGGTCTCAAGGGAACTCAGGTCAAGCAGATCATCAAGGATTCGGCCCAGGATTATGGGCGCATTGTCCGGGAAACCAGGTCTTATCTGCCCGAAGCCCAGGGAATGACCTATTATCAGATCAATGCCAAGGCAGCGGTAGATCTGGCCCTGGGCCAAATGCCGGAAATAGCGAGAGGAGTGATCCGCGGCCAGGTGGCCGGGGTCGATGAAGCTCAAATCTATATGTGGAAGGGCAGCCCCCTTGGCAATGCCGAGTTGGAACTGCGGCTGGAAGCAAACGGACCAGTATTGGCAAGAGCCGCGACCGATAAACACGGCGACTATGTAATAAATAATATCCGGGAAGGCCTCTATTATCTGGAAGCCTCCGCCCCGGGTTATATTTCCGAAACCATGCTGGTAGATGTTTCAGGCGATAGTTATCAAATAATTGGCCTTGTCCCGGAAAAAACGGAGCCTTGCCTATTCAAAGGCAAGATCAAAAATGCTGCTACGGGGCTCCCCGTAACCGGGAAGGTAGATCTTACTTTTTATAGGGTCGCTGATTCCGACCTGCTGGCTGAAGCGCCGGTTGCCGCCCGGATCACTGCCGCCAACGGAGAATTCAGCTTGGAGCTTCCGCCGGGCAGCTATATAGTGGAATATAGCGGCAAAGGTTACTATCCCGCCAGTATTCTCTTTTATGCCCTGGGCGGGCAAGTATTTAACGGGGATCTGCGGATCCAGTCCTGGTATGATTTTGAGGATCCCCAAATCAGCATAGAAGTGACCTGGGCCGAGGGCAGCCTGGATCTGGATGCTCACCTGATCTGCCCCCGCTTTGCAGGGGATAGTTTCCATCTTTGGTATTGGGATAATATGTTTTTTGAATATGGGACCATAGATGGCTACTATAAAAATATCCTCTATGCCACGTTGTGGGCCGACGGAGCTGTCGGGGCAGCCAGGGAAGATGTAGATATTTATCACCTGAAAGAGGGCAGATACGATTATTATCTGCAGGACTATTCCCATTGGGATGAAATAAACAGCATGTTTTTAGCCGGGTCCGAAGCGGTGGTGAACGTCTTTGAGAAAAACGGAGAATTACTGGCTAGCTTTGGGGTTCCGGTGACTGAGCCGGGCAGTATTTGGCATGTTTTCTCCCTAGAGGTCAAAGGCGGTAAATACAGCATTGTCCCGGTAAATAAGATGATGAACGAGCCAACCCAGTCCGAGGATGTGGGTAAACGCTAGAGCGGCTTTTGGCCGCAAGTATTCAGAAATCAGAATGCGGGTAATTTTTTGCTCCGCGGCAACTATTGGTGCAAACAACTTGTTTTTTATTGACACTTTGTGTCTTATAGGTGCTAAGAGATAATAAATCAATAGTTTTTGGAATCTTTTCCAAAAACTATTGATTTATTTATTGTTTTTGGATATAATAACTGTGTGAGAGGAGGAGTATAATGATTGAACGCAAAGAATATATGAACAGGCTGATCGGTTATCGCGACAAGCAGGTGATCAAAATTATTACCGGGATCCGGCGTTGCGGAAAATCCACACTGCTCTTTATGTATCAGCAATACTTATTAAAAGGCGGTGTGGAGACGGGAAATATCATTACGATCAACTTCGAGGATTATGACAACCGGAGCCTATGTGATCCGGGGGTGTTGCACGACTACATTAAATCGCACATGGCAGCAAAAGGCAGAACCTATGTGTTTTTGGACGAAATTCAGAATGTTCCGGAGTTTCAACGGGTGGTAGATAGTCTGTATCTGCGTAAAAATCTGGACATATATCTGACTGGCTCCAATGCCTGGCTTCTCTCCGGAGACCTGGCTACGCTGCTCTCCGGTCGCTATGTGGAGATAGAGATGCTTCCGCTCTCCTTTCGGGAGTATGTTTCAGTTGTTGGCGCGGATGATCTCTCGCGTAAATATATTGAGTATTTGGAAAATAGTTCCTTTCCGGGTGCGCTTGAATTTTTGGGTAATCAAAAGCATATCAGCGGATACCTGCAAGGTGTTTACGATTCGGTCGTACTCAAGGATGTTGTAGGCAGATACAGAATCCCGGATACCATGATGCTGGAAAGCCTGGTACGTTTCGCCTTTGATAATATCGGCAGCCAGCTTTCTACCAAAAGCATCAGTAACACCATGAATGCCGACAGCCGGAAAATTGATGTAAAAACTGTGGAACGGTATCTTAAGGCGCTGATGGACAGCTTCATACTCTATCAAGCCAAGCGGTACAATATCAAAGGAAAACAGTATCTAAAAACGCTGGAGAAGTACTACGCTGTTGATATTGGTATGCGCTATCTGCTGCTGGGCAAACGCGGTCTTGATGTGGGTCATATTTTGGAAAATGTAGTTTATCTGGAATTGCTCCGGCGGGGGTATCAGGTGTATGTCGGAAAGGTTGATGAGTTGGAGGTTGATTTTGTCGCCATGGATCAATCCGGGCGGTCATATTTCCAGGTGGCGGCAACGGTTAGGGAACAGACGACGCTGGAGCGTGAACTTGCGCCGCTAAAAAAAATATCCGATCACTATCCGAAGTATATCCTGACCTTGGATGAAGATCCTGAGGCCGATTATGAAGGAATCCGGAAGATTCGGGTACTGGACTGGTTGCTGGGCAATCCCTAACCCGGACAAGCCGGAGTGTTGAGTTTTGAGTAGGAGCAGGAATACGGCGGCACGAAAATTTGCCATTTTACGCAGAGTTTCGGGAGTAAGTGCTTAAGAATTGTAAGAACATCATAGATTTTTTGCTGTCTGAATAAAACAAACGGAGGGAAGTTTATGGAACCCACGGCTCTATTAGAAAAAATTGAACCTTATCCTAGTTAATAAGGGGTATCAAATCATATCTATCCCGCCGGCACTGCGAGTGGAATATATAGGCGCTTTACAGATGGCCCAGAGAAGTGAGGATCCGAGCGATAAAGCATTTATTCAGCTTATCGCAGAATGTGAGATTGAAGCCCAGAGGGATTATTGCCGGATGTTCCGAATCGAACTGCCGAAGAAAAATAACGATTAGTAGCTTACGGACAAAGCAAGTTAAAATAAAACAAGAATTTTGTTCAATCCTTTTCGTGGAGCGAAAAGTTACCCGCATTCTGATTTCTGAATCCTGAATCCTTGCGGTCGAAGACCGCAACTACATCTGACTGTACAGTTCTTCAAGCTTATCAATATGGGCTCTAAGCACAGTTTTTATTTCTGTATTATCACTATTTTTTGTGAGTTTTCTCAGACCTGAATAGAAACTTTCTGCTATTTTCATGATTTCTGTATCCACAGTCTTTGCGCCTGCCTGCGTTTCCTGTTTTATCTTTTTATATGTGCCATCTTCGATCTTTGCAGCAAGCTCAGAGATTTCCTCATTCGACCTGCCGGTCAAGGTTTCCAAATCCTTCTTGTTGATACTCGTCTCCCCGGAGAGGATTTTTCTTTTTGCCTCCGGTGAATTCTCACCTATTAAGTCGATTGCCTCGGCAAGTTTTGCGTCACGTATAATTGTGTCACGAGATACTTTATATTCCTTTGCAAGGTGGCTTGCTGTTGAGCCCGAGTGAAAAGTTGCATTTTGCAACTTTTCACTTTCCTGCGAATATTGGTTGTTTGTGCCTTGTATTTTTTTATCTGCTTTGTAATGCAAGCCGCGATAGTGGCTGAGCTGGATTTGGGAAAGATTGCGCCGGGATACCTGGTTGGAGATGATCCAGATAAGAGCTTCTTCTCTGGAGCCAAATTCCTTGTCAACCGTGGTGAACGGGATCTCATGCTCTAGGCAAATAGTATATCTGTTATGACCGTCGATTAGAATGCCATTCCAGAGGACTATGGCGTCCCTGCAGCCATTTTGCAGCAGATTTTCTTCCAACGCCAAATAGGTTCTCGGGTCAAGCGCAGGTAGTAAGCTTTTAAATTCTTCGTCAATGATTATCTCTTGCACTATACGCACCGCCTTCTTTGTTTTTTAGCAGTTTTTTTGCATGTCGCAAATGCAACGGTAGATCAAGCCGTTGTTGCTGCTTTTGGGTTTTATTATAACATTTTGGCTGATGCTTGTATAGTCCGGAACAATATCCAAAAATGAGGCAGTGGAGAGACCTCTAAAACTCTCCACTGCCTTTTATGCTGGGGTGACTATTTTCAAAATCAATGCCGCAACTATTTTTTATTTTATTTATATCAACGCCAAGAGAGGAGGGATGCTTTCCCCTGCTTTCGCAGGGGAAAGCCAGTATGAAAAAAGATTTATTGCTTGCCTTGCCTTGGCCTGGAAGATTCTTGCTTGTCCAACCCGAACTTCTTATACCATTATTATCCATCATTTTTCTCCTTTTGACAAGTGACTAAAGTCACAAAATATATATGACTTTAGTCACAATTTTTCCAGCCAAAACCATAATTTTATATGACATCAGTCATGCTCCTATATGACTGATGTCATGCTCTACCCGTTTGAGCTGGCATTTTATGACAAAGGTTATTCCCTTTCTTCCAGTAATTACCAGATTTGAGGGCATAGCAAAATATTGGTGTTATTGGTGGAATCCACTTGCCTAAATTTTATGCTCAAAAACCCCGGAAAAGACCAGAAAAAGGAGAAAAAAGGGAAATAATGTTAAATTGATTGTTGCCAGGGTCGGAATGTGATATATTGTTGTGTGCCGAGGACCATGAATCACCTCAATATATAAGCATGGTGATATGAGTAAAGAGACAAAGAGATGTCCTGTCCCGGCAGTCAAACAAAGACAGCCGGTTATTAATTTGGTTTGGGGGAAATGAACATGGAAAGAGAATTCACCTACGATGCTTTTATCAGCTACCGGCATACAGCACTTGATAAAGCTGCCGCAGACAAGCTTCAGAAGCTCTTGGAAAGATACAGTCCGCCAGCTTCGGTCAGATCAGAGATAGACCGGAAAAAGTTGCGTCTTTTCAGGGATGAAACCGAGCTTTCTATTGGCAACGATCTGAGCGAAGACATCAAAACAGCTTTGGAGAATTCCCGTTTCCTTATTGTCCTTTGCTCAAAAACAACCGCTCAATCCGCGTGGTGTCTGCAAGAAATTACCTATTTTAAAGAGCTCCATGATGGCAGCACAGATAATATCATAGTTTTGATGACCGAGGGGAATCCGTCCGAGGATCTCCCGTCTGAATTGTGCACAGAAACCCGCGCAATCAGAAGAGAAGACGGTTCTTTGCATACCGAAACTGTTTATGTAGAACGTCTCGTTGCCAATATCTCAGCGCCTGCGGTAAAAGATTCAATAAAAAAACTGAAACGGGAGTATTTGCGTATTGCAGCGCCATTATTTGGTTGCAGATTTTATGATTTGTATAAGCGCAATCAAAAAAGGGTCATTCGGCGGGTAATTACCATTTCTGCTATACTGGTGGCTCTTCTGTCTGCATTCGCTACATACAGCAGCGCCATGGTTTATCAAATCAGCAGCCAAAGAAATGAGCTTGCCCAAAAGACGATCGATTTAGAATCAAAAACAGTGGAACTAAATGAAACAAACACGGAACTGATCCAAAAGAATGACGAACTGGATTCCGTGAACTCTCAGCTGGAGCAAACAAACGATGACTTGGAAGAAAGCAATATTGAGCTTGCCGCCAAAACCACTGAAGCCGAAGAGAATTTGATCTATGCAAATAGCCAAAAATCAGAAGCCGAGAAAAATCTGGAATATGCCAACCAGCAAAAGACCAAGGCTGAGAAAAACTTGGAATATGCCAATCGGCAAAAGGTTGAAGCCGAAAAAAATCTTGCATATGCGAATGAACAAAAAGAGCTGGCGGAAATCAATGAAGCAAACACAAAAAAAGCAAACCATGAACTGAGAGTTCAAAGTTCAGTTATTCTAACAGCACAAGCTAAACTTTATTTTGACGATGGCGATAGAATAAATGCAATAAAAGCTGCTATCGGGGCATTGCCAATTGACGAAAATGATGATTTGCCCGTGAATACTACCGCCGAGTATTTACTATCGAAAGCGGCATCTATATATTCCGATTCTTCTGTTATGATGCGCAAAACAGTTGATACCTCCGGATATATTGCCGGAATGAAGTATAGCGATGACGGATCCAAGCTCTTAGCATATGATACAAGTAATAATATTTACTTGATTGATACAAACAGTGACGAAGTTACGAAAACATATTCAGTTGTCAATGATTTTCATACTGTAGGGTCAAGCAGCGAAATTATGGATATAGTCATGGAAGAGGAGTATGCATATATTCTTTATTCCGGGGGTTTGGCCTGTATAAATCCCATTGATGAAACTATACAGTGGTATATTGGGGGATTATTCTATGCAGATATGATAAAAACAAACCGCTCATCTGAGATAATCGCAGTAAAGACATTTGACGGAATTTATTTCATAAATAAAAATGGTACATTAATAGAGGAATTTTCGAGTGATAAAGATTCCGGATGCTATTTTTCACTTGGTGATAATATCAAATACTATGATTTAGACAGATACACAGCATTTGTTGATGAAAATGGATATTTATTCATTTGTACAGGATTTTATGGTGATTCCGGGCAATCCTTATTGCTGATCAAGCCGGATAAAAGAACAGTAAATGCCTACAGCTTAAATTTGAGCGGATTATTATCAATGGCAGAGCTGGATGGTAATATCATAATCAGCGCCGGGACAAAATATGAGGGTAAAATCGTTTGCTATTATAAAAACGATTTAAGAGTTAAATGGGAGATCGATTATGACAGTGACCGGGCATACCTTTCCAAATATCAATTTAATAAAATCTTCAGGCACAATGCTCTGGAATTATGGCAAAGTGAAGAGAAACGGGATGTGGTATGTGTTATTTCAGGAGAAAGTATTGTAAGCGTAGATTATAAGACCGGAGAATTGCTGACAAATTATAGCGCGCATTCTGAGATAAAGGATATATGTTATCTGAACCGGCGAGGATTTGTCGGCCTTGGGGTAGGAGGCATTTATAATTTTTGCTTATCTGAGTATTTATCTGTCAGATTTGCTTCGCTTCATTCTGATGAGGAAATAGAGCATATGGCTTATGGTTCAGAGGATAAATTCGCCTTTACGGAGAGCAATTCTTCTAAAATCAACACATATAAATCAGGTTCTAGAGAGAATCAGTCTGTTGAGCTGGCCGGCTCAGATACTGACAAATTCGATCTCTTAAGAGAAAACGGCTATGGGGTCATCGCCTACTTCGATCATAATTATAATAATGAAATAAATTCTCTAAAAATTTATGACACAAATAAAAGGGAGCAAAAGGGAGAAATCTCTTTGAATTCAGACAAAGAAATTTTGTGCTTGGAATTTGTTAATGCTGACAAGTTGGTGATATGTGATGACAAAGGCAGCATGTATTTATATGATGTTGGCGGGCATTTGTTGGACCAGATAAATTTTTCTGAAAAAAGCGATGAAATCGCCGGCAATTCCCTGCTGCCGGATGCCGGCATTTCTTTTTCCAATTCATCAATTCTGGCTTCAAACCAAGGCGACCGCTTTATTTGCCGGGCATCGGAGCATTTAATTTATCTAGAAATCTCAATGAATACACTGAATATTGAAGAAATAATTGATTGGCCTTGGACATACTATGATCTTTCTAAGTGTTTTACAGAAACAAACTTTAGGATAAATTCATTTTCAGCGCCAATATATACTGAAAACACACAAGGCGATACGGAATATTTACATAACAGGATTTTGTTCGTTGATGATAGCTATGAGGTTTCTTATATGCTTGACGGAGATAATGAATTTACATATGACAGAAAAGAAGTGTCAGATCTATTGCTTTCCAATCATGGGGAAATCATTGCCTTTATAAAAATAGACGATTATGTCGGTATTTATTCAATAAAAGATAAATTGCTCCGTAAAATCAAGTTTTCGGCAGGCAATGCAATTCCTAAATCTATCGTATTTACTCCGGACGATAGGTTTTTGCTTGCCTTTTGTCATAACGGCAATATAATTCGCTATTCATTGCTTGATTTAAGCATATCTGATCAAATTAAAATAGGCCTTGATGCATCTCATTCATCATGTGATTTTGAGTTTATCGGCAATAACGAGGTCATCATATCAGGCAATGAGAGAGCCATATTTGTTAATTACGGCAGCATGATGATCAGGGCGGAAATTGCTGATAATTATGTTGGCTTTATCCATTCATCAAGAAGAATAATAACATACAAATATAGTAATGGAAGTAAGAGATACACGCTGTATTATTATAAGTACCTTAGCATCGAAGAGTTAATTGAATCAGCAAAGCGCTTTGCGGAAATAGATTAAGTTATTATGGAGGAATCAAACTATGGGCATTCTCATCTGCGGTCACGCCTACACCCGCGTCTTCACCCATATCGAAAATGGCATTCGCTACGAGTTTTCCGCCCCCGGCGGAGCAGAACTGCTTAAGGCATTACTAAATGCAGAGCCTGCTTCTGAGCTTGAAGGCGAAAGAAGGGAATTTTTTGAGCTGGGGTATGTTATTGATAAACCGGCAAAAAAGGAATATTATTCCATTATACGCCGTGCCGGGGCTATAGGTAATAAGATGGATGTTATCAGCGGGCCGGCCAAGGAAAGCCGGATTATTTGGGATGAAGGTTTTGGTGGTATCTGCTTACCGGGAGATCAGCCGCCAACCTTGTGGGCATCTAAAAAATCCTTGCCCGATAAGAATTGCTTCGATAAAGCAGCGGTGAACGGTTTCCTGTTTCTAGATGCGGATATACTCCGCACAGCAGGCGCCTTGATCAGCCGGCAGATTTCCTGGGAACGCACGGCAACGGAATTGATCTGGCAGATCCAAAATAATCCTGTTTTGTCTTATTTGCTCAAGGCGCCGCATATTCTTATTGCTTTTGCCGAGGATGGTGCTGTTTATATCAAACGTGAAAATGGTGAAATTAAGGCTTCACTGGTGCTGACTCATGGCGGAGGAGAAGGGATTTTGCGGGAAAAGCTTAAAGGTGAGATCGATGATGCTTTTATCCTGATGACCGCAAGTCTGGCCAAGCAATTCCCGGCGGTATTGAGTGGTAAAGAACCCTTGCTAGTCCTCCCCCTATTACGGACTGCAGAAGCGCTTATGAACTCCGGCTATACCATAGCCGGACTGGAAAACAGTCAGTTTACTATTATTACGGAAACAGAGGAAGCGGAGATTGCCTTTGAGATCCCCCTAACACCTGATGGAAATGTTATTGGCCGGGATAATTGGTGTATTTCCAATAATGTGGGTGACAAACGTGTTTTTGATATTGCCTATAATTATGTGCGGGTAGGCGCAAAAGAAATAGAAGGCTTGCCGCAATTATCTTTTGGCGCCTTTACTACTGTTGACCGCTTTGAGATCGAGGCTTTCCAAAACATCCGTAACCTGATTGTCGGTTATGACAAATCCGACAGTGTGCGCCCTCTCTCTATCGCTGTATTCGGTTCTCCCGGAAGCGGTAAATCCTTTGGAGTCACCCAGATTGCCAAAAATGTGCTGCCGGATATAGTAGAAAAGCTGGAATTTAATGTATCCCAATTTAGGGATCTAAATGATCTCAGTGCAGCCTTCCAAAAAGTACGGGATTTGGTATTGGAGGGTAAATTGCCCCTTGTTTTCTTTGATGAATTTGATTCCGACAAAGACGGCTTGCTGCTGGGTTGGCTCAAGAGTTTTATCATGCCTATGCAGGATGGTAAATTTAAAGACAATAGCGGTGAACATCCTCTTGGTAAATGCATTCTCGTCTTTGCCGGCGGCACCTCAGCGAATTTTGAGGAATTTATGGCCCCAATGAGCCATAATGGCCAATTATCTTTGCCGCCCCATTTCTCTGAAGAGCCCATAAATCATCTGATAATAGAGAACGGCAGACAAAAATATGAGGATTTTAAAAACATTAAGGGCCCTGATTTTGTCAGCCGGCTGAAAGGCATCATCAATGTTCTGGGACCGAACCCCAAAGATAAAGACGACAAAAACTATATCCTGCGCCGGGCCTTGCTTCTGCGCAGCCTTTGCGAACGCAAATTCAAGATGAAAAATGGCATCGCGCCGGTGAGTAAAAACATCATCTGGGCGATGCTGCTTGTTCCCGAATACAAGCACGGCGCCCGGTCCATGGAAGCGATCCTGGAGATGAGCCGCCTGGAAGGCAATGTCTGGGAGCCTGTTTCTTTACCCTTTTATTCTCAGCTTGATCTGCATGTCGATGCCGCTGCTTTTATCAAGCTGGTATTGCGTAAGGTGATATTGAACAGCTATGTGGATAAATTGGCAATTGCTATTCATGAGGATTATCGAAAAAAAATGCAGACAACAGGGCATGGCGACTATCCCAGCGTTGTCCTTTGGGATGATTTGCCGGAGGAATTCAAGGATTCAAACCGGAATCAGGCCCGGCATATTGGCCGAAAATTAAAAGAAGCCGGCTATAATTATGATGCCGGCGACACGTCATTTTCCTCGGTGGAAGTCTTTGACGAGGAGATAGTTCTGCTGATGGCTAAAAACGAACATATCCGCTGGCTGGATGAAAAAATCGCAGGCGGCTGGAAATATGATCCGGTGCGTGATGACGCTAACAAGTCACATCCGTTACTGATAGAATGGAAAAATTTACCAGATGAAGAGAAGCAGAAAGATATCAATGCTGTGCAAAACATAATTCCGCTCCTGAAAAGTGTTGGGTTGAGGGTGTATAAGATGATATAATAAAAAGCTCTTTCCTAAAGTTATTTTCCAAACGGAAAAGAACTTTACTGATTCAGGTTTTTCTGTTATAATATTGACGAGGTGGTGATTGAGATGGAAAAAATTGTCCCGCGTCCGCGTTTTTTGGAAAAACTGATAAAATTCCGTGAGGTCGATGTTATCAAAGTCGTAACAGGCGTCAGGCGTTGCGGCAAATCAACTTTGTTTGAATTGTTTATTGAGCACCTGAAGCAGGCAGGCGTTGAGGAAAGCCAAATCATTCATATCAATCTGGAAGACGTTAATATGGAGCATTTGCATGACTACCATGCCCTGAACGAATTTCTTGTGAACAAACTGCAAAAGGAGAGGATGACCTATATCTTCATTGACGAAGTCGGCCGCTGCCCGGGGTTTGAAAAAGCGGTTGACAGCATCTATATCAAAAAAAATACAGATGTCTATATTACAGGTTCTAATGCTGACTTGCTTTCCGGTGAACTTGCTACTTTGATTTCGGGGCGTTATGTGGAAATCAAAATGCTGCCGTTTTCATTTGCGGAGTTTTATGAGGCAAACGAAAACAAAGATAAAAACAGGGCATTTATTGACTACCTGAATATCGGAAGCCTCCCGGTTGTCGTTACCCAGCTGAAGAGTGATATGGAGCTTTCTGACCAGTATTTGGAGGGTATTTATAATACCGTCATTGTCAAAGATGTTGTCAGCCGAAAGGGCATCAGTGATATCGGTTTGCTGAAAAATATTGTCAAGTACCTTTGCAGCAATGTGGGCAGCTCCATTTCAACCGCAAATATAACCGGCTATATCAACAACTCCGGCAGAAAAATTACCCAGAAGACAGTTGATAAATATATCAAAGCCCTGGTGGATAGTTTCTTGTTTTATAATGTTGAGCGCTATAATATTAAGGGCAAAAACCTCTTGAAAACACTTGGTAAATATTATATCGTTGATACGGGATTGCGCAATCATCTGCTTTCTTCGGCAAATTTAGATACCGGTCATCAGATAGAGAACATTGTATTTCTGGAACTCTTGCGCCGCGGTTACCGGGTAAACATCGGTAAAATTGATGAGAGGGAAATTGATTTTGTTGCGGCCAGGCAAAACACCAAGGAATACTATCAAGTCTCCTTGTCTGCTCTTGACGAACCGGTCCGGGAGCGCGAGCTCGCCCCCCTGCTGAAAGTCAGCGACAATTATCCGAAATACCTTTTGACGCTTGATTTCATTAGCGGAGACTATGAAGGAATAAAGCAAATCAATTTAATTGATTGGCTGCTGCTATGAGTTCAAAAATTCGTAACATCATGCTTTTTGATCCGGTTTGCCTGAAAAGCTATTATGGGGATAATAACGACTGTTTCGCAGATGAGAGTACCGATCAGGGATTCGGGGCAAAAATAGGAAAGTTGGAGGCCTTTTGCAAATAGAACAGTCTCGTTCAGAACAAATATCATCAGCAAAACCATGACTGCCCCCAGAGCCAAGCCCAGCAAATTGATCAGGATAGTCTCTTTGATAACTTTGAAGGTGATCTCCCAGCGGGAAAATCCGGTTGCTTTATAGATGCTGAATTCCAGCTTTCTATTGGCGTATTCCCCGATCAAAATGGCATTTATCATAATGGCCAGGATCAGGGCAACAATAAGCGCCACAACAATAATTATCGCATAATATACAGCTAAAACGTCGTTGATTATATTTTTTTGATACTCATAATCAATAAACTGCAGGTCAGGATATTCTTGTTTTAATTGCATAACGGCAGCATTAAAATCTTCTCTGGATTTTTCCTTATCAGGAGTATTTTCTCTCAAAAGCAAAACACTATCCGGAGTATGGGCAGAGTCTATCCGAAATGAGGTATAGCCGTTTGACTTATAGGTCTGAGCCAGGGTGCTGCTTTGTTTAAACCCTGTAATCAACTCCCCGTCATTATCTATTACAGCTCCCTTTTCCAGACCCAGGTTTCTTTTCAGAAGATCACTCATAGCCATCTCACCATTGGCAAGCTGCCAATCGATTGAGGGATCAATGAACAGCCCTACAGTATTTTTAAAGACAGAAAAGTTATTCGAATTGTAGAAAATAGGCATAGAGATGCCTCCGGGTAATCCGATCAGCCTGGTAAAGGATATTTTCTGCCGGGCATTAATATCTCTTATCCCGCCGGTATTCTTCTGATCCGCAAAATAGCTGACCAGCATCACCCTGCCAATGCCAAAATTGGACTCGCTTGAAACATTCTTCAAAAATTCCAGACAATCCTGCTTATCCAGGCCGGTACCTTTTGAGACAATGGTAAAATCCTGATAGATATCTATTGTTTTCAGGTTCTCATAATAGGGGCTGCTGATATACAACCCGCCCAGATAGCAGATGGAAATAAGCGACATCAAAGCGATCAGAATGAATACCCGCGATCTGTTGTTTAGTAAATAATATAAAGCATGAATAGGCTTGATCATATATTTTTTTCCTTAGATATAATTTTGGTTGTGCCCAGAATGCTTCCATCCCACATTTCTATCTTTCCGGAAGCATTTTTAAGGATCGATGTATCATGGGTAATAACCAGGACCAGCTGACTTAAAGCATATGTTTTCAAGACGTCCATTACAAGATTGGCAGTGTCATGATCTAAAGATGATGTGGGTTCGTCGGCAAAAATAACTTTAGGATCGTTGATCATGGCTCTGGCAATGGCGACCCGCTGTCTTTGTCCGCTGGAGAGCGCGGGCGGACGCTTTTGCATTTCGCTGGGTTTGATGCCAAAATCAAAAAGGAGTCTTTGGCCCCGTTCCGCCGCCAGAGAAGAATTTTCTGTCGAGGCAATGATGACATTATCCAAGGCGCTCATATAATGAACCAAAAAGTGCCTCTGGAATACAAAACCAAATTCACGGCGTCTCAAGGACTCCTTTTCCTTTTGGCTATAATCTTTGAACTGCTTGCCATCATACCAGATCTCACCTGCCGTCTGCTCTTTCAAGGTAGAAAGGCAATACATCAGGGTCGATTTGCCGCTGCCGGATGGTCCCACAATCCCCCAAAGCCCCTTTTCGGGTAAAGTGAGGTCGATATTCTTAAGGGCAAAAACTTTTTCTGCCTTATCTATATCGTAAATCAAAGTTAGCTTTCTCAACTCAAACATAGTTAGAAACTCCTTATACCCATCATTTTCATTGAATAAAAATAAGTTGTTTGCTTCAATAGTTTTCGCGGAGCGAAAAGTTACCGGCATTCTGAATTCTGAATTCTGAATTCTGAATACATGTGCTCGAAGAGCGCATTAAATCATTTCTTCTTCCAAAATGTCAATGGTATCAACTTTTTGCATAGCAAAGAATATAGCCGGCTGCATAGCGGCAAAGATCAAAAAAAGGCAGGCAAAGCAGTGCAATAGCTCTTTGGCCATAAATAATGATATGTTCAACCCCAGGGGGATAATAATAAAGCATTTGACTAAAAAATATAAGACAATAGATAAAGCAGAACCAATCAGGATAGAAATGCCGAAAACAAATAAGAGTTTTTTGAGAACAGATAAGTAAATATCTTTTTTGGAAAAACCAATCGAATAATAAAAACACAGTTCCGCTTGCCTGTCCCGGATATATAAGCTAAGCAAGGCCATCAAACACAGGATAATCAAGACAACAGCGGTAGTTTTTATGAGAAAATAAATTCTATATTCGATATTAGCATATCTTTGCTGAATATCCTTTTGGCTAAAGTAGTCTTCTGCCACCAGATTATTCGGATCCTCAATCTTAAGTTTTTCATCCGATAAATTCTTAGAATAGTTGATATTATTGCCGGAAGAAAGAATCACAACACTTTGGAGATCAGGGGAATCAGCTATGCCGGCAACCAAATAACAGTCGCTTTCTAAAATGCCAATAATTTCCAGTTGGCCTCCCAGGCTATCACCTATTTTCAGATTTTGATTGGTGGCATACTTTTGATCCACAATGATTTCATGGTTTTTTTCCGGTAATCTACCGCGGGTCAAAGTGGCTGATGTGTATTCCAGAATAATTTTTATATCTTCTCGGCTGACCAGGTAGGCCTTGGCCAAAGGCCGGTTTTCAAAAATCGTATTGATATCTATTCTAACCGGATCACAAGGAAGAACATGATCTATCTCTGGAATTTTTTCCAAACTCTTTATCAAACCATCAATGCTGATGTTGTTTGCGATAGGGGATATGACCTGAAGTTTTTCTGCTTGATACAGCAGAATTCTCTCCATGACTTCTCCGGAGGGCTGTAATATGAATGCCATACTGTAGAGCATGATAATAAACACGGATACGCTTAGAATCAAAGTAAATAATCTTTGCCTGTTATTCTTAATATAATATTTCACTGATAACCCAGTCTGACCCTTCATAACAAACCTCTCATTTAACTTAATTTTCAGGTTCCTCTTCGGGATCATCATAAGTCTGATCCGAATCAGTGGTTTCAATAGGCAGGTCTTTTTTAAGTGCCATCACGAGTTGAATCCTGTCACTAATGCCGGTTTTTTCATAAATAGATGACATATAATTTCTTACTGTTCCTTCGGCAATAAATAGTTTTTCCGCGATCTGACTGTTTGTGCATCCGCTCGCCAGGAGCCTGCAAGTTTGACGTTCGCGTAAGGTCATGTTCTCAAACAGTATTTTTTTGCTGATCGGCGCATCTTCATTTGTTTGTCGGGCAATCTTGCGGATCCATTTCAGAACTCTTCTGTCAAAAATGCTTTGCCCCTGCAGCAAAAGTTTTATGGCATGGATAAGCTTGTCGGAAAGATCCTTGGTGATATAGCTGTCCGCCCCACTTATGATAGCCTCCGCTATATCTTTTTCCCCACAAAATGTTGTCAGAACCATTTTTTTCATAAAGGGATATTTGCCATTGAGGTCGCAGATCAATTGGATTCCGTTCATCACAGGCATTTCTAAATCTATCAGCATCAGATCCGCTTGGATTTCTTCTAAAAGCAACAAAGCTTCCTTTCCGTTATAGGCGGTCCCTACAACCTCGAACCCCCCCCTTTTTTCCAGTATTATCTTGAGGTTTTCTACTATATCATGGTCATCATCGACAACAATTATCGTTTGCTTATCTATCATTGCCATTCACCTCTAAAATTGGAATTGTGATTTCTACCGCAAAGCTCTCCGTTGTTTTTAGCTGGTATGCTCCCCCGCATTCACGGACATATTTTTCTATGTTTTTCAAGCCGAAGCCATCATTTAATTTGCTAAGTTTTTGTTCTTCGGAAAGTGAAATGAAGGAAAGACCGTTGTCCGACACGCATAGCTTAAGATAAGCTCTGCTATATGTTAGAAGTACAGTTATCGTGGTAATATCGGCAGTCTTTGAGGCATTGGTCAATAATTCCATCAATGCTCCGGTAATAAACTCCCCATGCCTTTTGGGGACAGATATATCCGGGGGTTGATCCTTTAGGTTGTGGACAAGTTTTAGCGGCGTGCAGGAGATGAACTCTTCCGCGCTTAAATGCATGTAGGATACCAGGTCGGATAAGGCGGCGCTTTCGTTTTCCGGATCCATGATCCTGACGATCTGGCGAATGGATTCCAAGCCTTCAGACATCTTATCCCTGGCGATCAGGATTTTCTTCATAGACTCATCAGGGCAAAGATCATGCAAAATGTGGGCGGCCTCCAGGGTCATTATCGAAGAGGTGATCGCATGGCCTACGACATTATGGATATTAAGACTCATGGTTTCCCGTTCCTTGTTGCGAGCATTTTGGATTTCAATATCCTTTTGCAGGGCCAACCTATTGCTGAATAGTTTTTCAGTCAGCGCGTTTACAGATGAAGCGCTCATGATCTTTTCAATATCTGACAGCCTTTCCAGGTAGTTGCCGAAGTAAAAAAAAAGGACAAAGCAGATCACCGCATTTAGAACCAGAGCTGCGGAAGTAATGAGGATATTTATTGCCCGCAGCTCATTTGATCCTACAAATGAAAAAATAAGTAGGGCAGCAATTAATATGATCAGCGTCAGGTAGCGGCCAAATCCTTGCTTTATCTCTATGATCTTGTGATAGCATAAAAGATAGGGTAATAGTAAAAGAGCTGTCCAGTGCAGGGATACAAGGCAAAGTATAAAATAGGCCGCAAATAAGCCGATCAATAAAGGCTTTCTCAGGGAAGACTCTTCACGCATTATATCCACTGCGAAATGCAAAAATACAATTGAACTGTATAGCAATAATAAAACATAATATTTGGCTTCTCTCTCAATACTGCCGGCTTCGATATTGCAGACGAACAAAAACGAGCCCAGTATGAGTATCATAAATAAAGCAACTATGTTTTTGGTTCTAATTATATCAGACTTCATAATATAAACTTTTCTCCCATTTCACAGCGCAGGGCTGCCCAATGTCCTGATAAAAACCGATTGTATTCCCGCCGGGGGCCGGGGAATACAAGTTTTATATTTGCTTTTGGTTCAGAAATCCAAGCAATACCTGGGGCCTGATAAATATCTTATTCTTTTGCACATCATTATAAGGTAAAGTTAGATGGTTATCAGCTAGACCCAGCTCTTCTAAGAGCAAAAGGATTCCTTTCAGGTTACTTTCGGTGTCGGTTATGCCCGGGATCAGGGGGGTTCTGGGAATGATCCTTATTTCTTCCTTGACCAGATGACGCAGATTATCCAGAATAAGCAGGTTGTCCCGGCCGGTATACTTCTTATGTTCTTCGGGATCGATCAGCTTGAGGTCATAGAGGATACAGTCAAGATAGGGCAAAACCAGATCTTTGAAAGCTGAAAAATCAAAATAACCGCAGGTTTCAATTGCGCAGCTGATCTCCTTATCTCTAAGTATCTTAGCAAACTCACCAATAAATTCCATATGCAGGGTCGGCTCTCCGCCGCTGAGCGTAACCCCGCCGCCTGAAACCCTATAATAGGTAATATCTTCGCTGACCATGGATACAAGTTCGTTGATAGTACATTGCATCCCAATAGAGGAAAGCGCTCCATAGGGGCATAAATCAAGGCAATTGCCGCAGTTTTGGCAGAGTTTGCCGGTATAGGAATATTCAAAATACTGATTTTTGGAAACCGGATTATGGCACCATAAGCAATCTAAGGGGCATCCTTTAAAAAACACTACGGTTCTGATCCCGTCACCATCATCAATACTGCCCCTTTTGATTTGAAAAATGAATGGTGTTTTCATTGGTTCCTCCCGGGGGTAATGCCATATTTCTGAGTGTTAAGGCCATATAGGCGAATTTGATCAAATAGTTTAAATTGCCTTTGAAGTCGATCTCCTGTTTAAGGGCTGCCTCAAAGATATTGGGCGGATAGGAAAGCAGTAATTTCATGATCGCTTCTCCGTCTTTGAAAACAAGGGTGACCTTAGGATCCGAAACCTGTCTTTTTCGAATCTTGAGCTTATTATCTTTAAATATCGCCGCGACATGTATATTGGATTTTCCGTTAATAAACAAATACTCCGCTTCAAAATCCTTGATGTTTTTCCGGAAGTTGGAATCGATTATCAGAATAAGGCTCATTATTCTCAACAATACAACTAAGAACTTATCCGCCACCGCCCTTGAAATTATTCCCACTAACGCCCTCTTGATAATGCCGAGAAACTTGCCAAAGTAGTGTTTTATCCTGATCTCTCTAAAGTGAATGGGATTTTCTGCCGTTTTATGCGGATTCTCTTCTGTTTTACCCGGATTGTCTGCTAATTTAGGTGCAGTGATCGTATTCATTTACAGCACCGCCCTTCCGTTGATATCATATTCGGCCCGCAATATCAATTCATCCTTCATCCGTTCGGTCAAATTATTAAAATAAGCGGAATAGCCGGAAACACGCACCAGCAGGTTGGGATAATTGTCCGGGTTCAATTTGGCGTCAATGAGCATTTGCCGCGACATGATATTGAACTGTATTTGCTGTCCGCCATTGATGAAGTAGGCTTCGACATAATCGCCTAAGCGCTTGATATCTTCACTGCCTTCTATCGAAGGAAATTTGATGTTCAAAGCTTCCCCGCCCGGTATGTTCTCACAGCCCAGAGAAGCAACGCTGTTCAGGCATTCCGTCAGGCTTCTGACCGCATGCGGTACGGGTGTGATCCCGCTGGAAAAGGGTAGCGCCGCTCTGCGCCCGCTGGGCAGGGCATGAGTTACTTGGCCCAGCCCCGAATGCTGGGTCATGGTCCAGTAAGCGGGCCGGTACTTTCCTCCGCGATGATTGGTATGGCTTTGATAGGTGTCATGCAAAAAGCGGATGACTTCTCCTGACATTCCGGATTCGCTCTCGGCCTTGGTTCCGTATTTTAAGGCATAATGCTTTATTATCTGCCGTAAATACTCATACCCGTCATAATCAGCTTTCAAAGCATCTTGGAGCAGGCGCATGGTATAGTGTGTTTCCTCCAGCAGATAGCGGATCGCGTTCAGTGAATCCACAACATCGGCAAAACCGACATGGGTAACCCCCGAAGAATTATAGATTGCCCCTCCGCAAATAAGGTCGCATCCCTTTGTCAAAGGGCCTTCAAACAGCGCCGACAGCAGCGGGGTAGGCAGCATCTGCTGATGGATCTTGGCCATCTGTTCATTTAAGTCAATGGCTTGGCCGATCAGCCAGCCGGTTTGCTTTTGAAAAGCTGCCCAAAAGTCGTTAAAATTGGTAAAATCTTCCAATTCACCGGTTGAGGGGCCAAATTGCTCTTCCCCGGTACTATAACGCCTGCCATTATACATAGCCATTTCCAGAGGCGCTGTCAAATTGAGGATAACGGCGCTGGAAGAGTCATAACTCCTGCCTGGTATCCCCAGCTCAACACAGCCGATTATGGCATAATCCCGGGCATGTTCGATGGAGGCGCCGTGACTGTGAAGGGTCTCGATATTGGCGTCGTCGTTATGGAATGCAGGGATAGCTTTGGTTTTGGCTATCACCTCGGCGACCCGGTTGCGGTACCTTTTTTCGTTTTTTTCATAATGAAAGCGGGCATTCATATTTGGTTCGCGCAAACCCAACAGCTCGGTTGCTCTCAGCATGATATAGGTCAGATCATTTACCGCGTCCTCGCCCTCCTTATTGATACCTCCCAGGGTAACTGCGGGTGCGGTGCCGGCGCCTCCAAACAACTCTTCCGACATTTCCGGAACCAGGTTGACATTGTCGCCTATTTTGATCCAAAGATTACCAACTATCTCCAAAGCTTCTTCAACTGTCAGGATGCCGGAGGCGATATCTGCTTGATAATAGGGGTAAAGAACCTGGTCAAGGCGTCCGGGACTGATTGCCATGTTCATATTTTCCGCATGAATAGCGACCAGGCAAAGCCAGAGGCAACTGACCGCTTCATAAAAGCCGGCAGCGGGTTTCGCGGGCACATGGGCGCAAGCCCTGGCCATCCGCAGGAAGCGGGCTTTATCTTTGGGGTTTTTTTGGTTTTGGGCAAGCCGGTGGGCTTCTATGCCAAGATGCCTGACATATCTTAAGAAGCCTTTCAGGACAATGCTTGCCGCATTATAAAAATCTTTGCTTTCGGTTTTTTGGGCAGCTTTTTGCTCTGCCTCTTCAATGATAGCATCCAAGCCTTCCTGCAAAACACGCTCAAAAAAAGGAACCGTATGGGATATGCAGCCGGCTTTTCCCGCTACAAAAAAGATGATTTTCTCCAGCATCCGGGTCGAGATACTCTCACCGAATTCCTTTTTGGTAGCGCTCAGCACATCCCGGTCCAGCCAATAGGGATAAATTTGAAAATTCAGCTTTTGTGCATCTTCTTTAGACAGAACTTGAGGATTTTTTTCCCTGGTACTGATAGTATTAAGCTCTGCCCAGATCATCATCCCGATATATTCCGGATAAAGCGGCGCTGATTTTAGCTTGGAGCCGGTGGTTCCGGCAAGCAGATTGCCGTCAGGAAAAACAGCCTCTTTATTTTTGAGATAATGGGCGACCGTATTGGCGCGGAAGATGATAGGCGGTTGCCCATCTCCGTCATGGGCCTGCATGTATTCGGTAATCAATCCGGCGCGCTCAATACAAACCTCAACAGGAGCGGATAGCAGGGTATCGCGCAAGGCAGCCAAATCTTTGAGTTCGTTAAGCGTAACTCCACTCAAACGGATATCTTCAAGTGTTACAGACATCTCATCATCCCCTTACTTCAGTGGTCAGTGGTTAAACACAGTTATTTTTTCGCTCCATGAAGTAGTTTTTCTGAACTTACCATAATTTTACAATATTATTTCTCTTTCCGCAAGTGACTGAAGTCATATCTAAACCATGACTTCAGTCATGTTTTTTGCATGGTTGACTATGACTTCAGTCATAGTCAACTCCTATTTTTATCTTAAAGACGCAAAGTATCAATAAATAATCATAGATTTTAGCCTTACCTCCGGCTTCCTGCTTCCGGCTTCTGTCTTCTTGAGGGCGTAGTCCCCAAGGCAATTTCCTGATAGCTTGACATCTGTTCCATACTCCCGATTGATGAATATTCTCCTGTCACATTATAAACATGTTTGTAAGCGAGCTCATTATACATAAAAAACAAATCGCTGATATCCCTGGAAATCATCGGGAATACGGCGCGAGCCTGATCGCCATGTTCCGAATAGATATCAGAAAGTTCTCTGCTATCAATGTCAAGCTTATTGAGGACCCTTCTATTTTTATAGTTCAGGCGTTGCAGCTTTATCTCGATGAACTTGTTTTTTTGATAACAATAGGAAATATTTGGGAATATCCTGGACCATCTCTCTTTGTTTTCAACATGGTCTTTTTGATTATTGATGTTTTGGGCTATTGCCAGTTTTCTCTTTAAAATATGCCATTCATCACTATTTGGGGCAGGTTTGCCTGTTATTTTGCATAGTATTTTCAGGATCCGCCGGGAACAGTCGGCAAAGGCTTCCGAGTTGTTACGCTCAATAACAGACTCCATGTCTCCATCTTTCCTCATCTTAGTATAAAGAAGAATCTTACGTTCGCAAAAATCGGTTACGGAATCAGCATTGCAGTGACCGATAGACGGCAACGTACGGAAAAAGATTCTTTCGGCTAAATTCATATTGCAATTTGTTGCTGGCTTGGCAAAGTGCTTTCCCAAAAATGTATTTCTCAGCCTAAAAGAGGGTTGGCTGATCATTTGCCAAGGGTGTTTAGTTTCCAACCCGGCAATATAAAATTCGTTTTCCCAGCCATGAAAGCCGGAAAAGCCATCGTGTGAATAGGTGTCGGCATAAATATGCAGCATCATGCCCAAGGCCATTAGGGAATATTTGTCTTTGAGGTTCACCTTTTCAACTGTTTCTTTCATCAGATGATTTATGAGAAGGTCATCTTTTTTACTTGCCATAATACAGCGGTAATTGCTGCGGTCGGCATCTTCCGGTAATTCGGGAAAAGGCACAGGTAAAATAAAATGAAAGGGCATTAAGGTATGAATCTGATAATTATGAGATCTGGAATTAAGCAAACTGAATCCGGTAGGGCATGGGGCAAAAGTCCACCGGTTATCGCATAATCTGTCAGCCAGGCTATTTTTCAGAAAAAACTCCGGAGGTTCCCTGTCCACTATAAAGGGTTTGCGCATAATATAATCATCAACATATTGAGAAAAGTAGGCGATAAACTGCGCGGTTTCGTCGCTGAATCCGGCATAATATGCCAGCGTTTTCACTGTGTAATAGTGATAATTTACCAACATTGTTCCATGCCTTTTCCTTATTAAAATTAAGCAAGCTTTTTCTGGGGGCAGATACTCAGGGCAAGCTCATGATAGTTGAACATTTGCTCGGTTTTCCCGGGTGATGCATATTCACCGGTCACTTGATAGACATGTTCATAGGCAAGTTCGTTAAATGTGAAGAACAAATCACTGACATCTTTGGCGAGCATGAGGGTCACGGCACGGGCCTGATCACCCGCTTCCGAATACATATCCAAAAGGCTGCGGTTATTGATGGCAAGCTCATCTGTTAAGTATTTAGTCTTATAAGTCAGGCGTTCGAATTTCAGGTCGATAAACTCATTTTTACGGAAATTATATTCGATATCGGGAAAGATCATGGACCATTTCCTCTTGTTGGTTTTATGATTTCCCTGTTTGATAAGACTTTGAGCTATTGATAGTTTTTTTTGTAATAGCTGCCATTCGTCATCATTCAGAGCGGGCTTGCCGCTCACTTGACAGAGCATATTGAGTATATTTCTGGAACAATCAGCAAAGGACTCCGAGCTGTCACGCTCAATGAAAGGTTGCAGTTTTTCTTGTTTGTCCGTTTTGGCAAGCAGGCAAATTTTGCACTCACAGTAATCCGGTGCGCAATAGACATTTCCGTGTCCGATGGAGGGCAGATTACTGTAAAAGAGTTTTTCCGGCAATCCCATTTCCCTATGTACCGAAAGTTTTCCTAAAAGCTTATCTTGCAGCCATTTGTGAATTGTATGGTAAAAGTATTCTTTTTCTCTCTTGGGATAGCAGCGATCCATTTGGGCAATATATGCTTGGTTTTCCCAACCATGAAAACCGGAAAAGCCGCAATGCGAATAGGTATCCGCATATGTGTGTAATAACATGCCTAAAGCCATAAGCGAGGGTTTATTTTCAGGGCTGGCTTTATTCAGAGCTTTTTCCAGCAGGCGGTTAATGAGAAGGTTATGGTCTTGATTTGCCGTTACACAACGGTAAAGGCTGCGGTCGGGGTTTTCCGGTAATTCGGGAAAGGCAAGCGGCATAATGAAGTGGAAGGGCATGAGGGTGTGCAGCTGATAATTATGAGACGATGTATTTATAATATTAACTCCGGTAGCGCAGGGTGAAAATATCCATTTGTTTGTGTACAATTCTGTTGCCAAGCCATTTTTCAAGAAAAAATCCGGCGGTTTCCTGTCAATTACAAATGGTTTGTTCATGATATAGCAATCTATATAATTGGAAAAATAAGCGATCAATTGCGCAGCTTCGCTATCAAACCCGGCATAAGACGCCAATGTTTTTACGGTATAATAATGATAAGTCGCTTGCATTTGCTATCTCCTTCTATTCTTTTGTCAAGGTGAAAAAATAACCCATTTCAGCTACCCATTCCACATCGCAGAGACCAAGGATTTTATCATTACTGATCCTGGCAAAAACATCAATGATCGGTTTTTGGTCATATTGCATAATTGTTGTGTATTTACCGCGGTATTCCCGGAGATAGAGCCGGGCCCGCCCTTTTTTCGTATGTAAAAACGGGGAAACTATGCTAAACAGGGTCTTGATCAGGGGACGCGGCAGCAGCATAAAGGTCTCCAGCGGTAATAAACCCGGATTACCGGAAAAGGTAGCCCCATTGTTCTTGCTAAACAGCAAAGGATCCACATCTTGGGGATTGCGGAAGAACTTGCCGAACCAGTCGGCTGCACTAAGCATTCCATCCATCGGATGCCCTGTCAGGATTTCTTCACCGCGCCAGATTCCCGATAATTCGCAGGGCAAAACCGGCGCCAAATCATCAAACCAGGCAAAAGCTTGCCCTTGAGTCATTTTTGTTAAAATAGAAATGATCAATCACCCTCCCCGATTATGCAAATGCTTCCAAATTATCTATAAATTAGAAATTACTATCTCCTAAATTATACCATTATGGAGGTAATTGTCAATAATTTTCCTAATAGTTCTTTTGATCATATTCGAGCATATCCGCGCAATTACGATTATTTCTGTGGTATTTCCCCCTCTCTTTTCAACTTATGATATTGTCCTTATATTATTAATACCCCCGGAATGCCAAAAAGGATGCAAAAAGGGAAAATTTAACAAAAGTGATTAGAAAATTAATAGGGAGGCTTTGCCTCCCTATCTGTTGTTCCTCTTATTTTTTACTTGTGGTTTTCTTTGTTTTGGCGGTCGTCTTTTTCTCTTTGACTGCCTTGGGCTCTTTAGGAGTTCTAGTGGTACGCGGTTTGGCCGGGCCCTTGGCCGGGCAGTCTTTATTGGGGCAAACTTCCTGTTCTTCGCCATTCTTCAGTTTGCGGACTGTCATTTGCCAGCCGCAGACCGGGCAAGGTTTTTCTATGGGCAAATCCCAAGCTACATAGGCGCAGCCCGGATAATGGTCACAGCCATAAAAGATCCGCCCGGTTTTGGTCTTGCGCTGGACAATATTACCACCGCAGGCCAGGCATTTCACATTGGTGGGGATGAGAATGGCCTTGGTATTGCGGCAATCCGGAAAGCCGCTGCAAGCCAAAAAGCGGCCATAGGCGCCCATGCGGTAAACCATGGGTTTGCCGCATTTCTCGCACGCTTCCCCGCTTTCTTCCGGAGCCACCACGATTTTTTCCATTTCTGCTTCGGCATGCTGCAAGGCCTCATAAAAGGGCGGATAGAAATCCTCCAGCACTTGGCGCCAGGGCAAATCCCCCTCTTCCACCAGATCCAAGCGGCTTTCCATCCCGGCGGTAAAGCCTGTATCCAGGATGCTTTCAAAATACTCCATCAGCAGGCTCAGTACCACTTGGCCCAGCTCTGTGGGATAGAATTGCTTGGCCTCCCGCGCGACATAGTTGCGGTTGATTATAGTATCAATAGTAGGGGCATAGGTGCTGGGACGGCCTACACCTAGCTCTTCCAGGGCTTTTACCAAGGTGGCATCAGTATAGCGGGGAGGCGGCTGGGTAAAATGCTGCTTGGGATCCAGCTTGATCAAAGGCAGTATCTGCTCCGGCTGCAAAGGCGGTAAAAGACCGCTTTCCTCTTCTTCCTCTTTATCCTGGCCTTCGATATAAACCTGCATAAAACCGGCAAAGCGCACTACGGAACCACTGGCTTTAAAGAGGCAAACTCCGGCGCTGATATCCACGCTGACGGTGTCCATAATGGCCGGGCTCATTTGGCTGGCTACGAAGCGCTCCCAAATCAGCTTATAGAGCTTGTACTGCAAAGGTGTGAGAAAAGGTTTTACTTCGCCGGGGGTACGCGCTACTGAGGAGGGGCGGATCGCTTCATGGGCTTCCTGGGTCCTGCCCCGGCTGGCATAAATATTGGGTTTAGGCGGAACATAATCCTTGCCGTATTTTTCCGTCACAAAAGCTCTGGCTTCTTCCTGGGCCTGGCCGGCAATACGTACGGAATCTGTCCGCATATAGGTAATAAGACCAACCACACCGCTGCCGACATTGATGCCTTCATAAAGCTGCTGGGCGGTTTGCATGGTTTTGCGGGTGACCATCCCCAAGCGGCGGCTGGCCTCCTGTTGCAGGGTGCTGGTGGTAAAGGGCGGGGCGGCGGAGCGCTTTTTCTCCTTTTGTTGGATGGACTTGACCTGATAGCTTTTATCAGCTAAATAATCCAGCAGGTTTTGCATATCATCTTGAGAGCTCAGGCGGGGCTTTTTACCGGCTTGCTTGATCAGTTTGGCAATGACCGGGCCTTTGCCGCTGTCTAAATGAGCAGCCAGGGTCCAATATTCCTCGGAGATAAAATTTCTGATTTCTTCTTCCCGGTCACAAATCAGGCGTACTGCCACCGACTGCACCCGTCCGGCGGAAAGGCCTTTTTTTACTTTTTTCCAAAGCAAGGGGCTGATTTTATAACCCACCAGCCTGTCCAAAATACGGCGGGCCTGCTGGGCCTCCACCCGGTCCATATCAATGGGGCGGGGCGTCGAGGCGGCTCTTTTTACCGCTTCTGCCGTGATTTCATTGAATTCGATCCGGCATTTTTCTTCCGTTACCCGCAAATGCTCCCGCAAATGCCAGGCAATAGCTTCGCCTTCCCGGTCCGGGTCGCTGGCAAGCAGGATCCGGTCGGCTTTTTTGGCCTCATCCTTGAGGGTTTTCAAGACATCACCCTTGCCCCGGATGGTTATATAGCGGGGCTCAAAATGATTTTCCACATCCACTCCCAAGGTACTCTTGGGCAAATCCCGGACATGACCAAAAGAAGACTTAACCGCATAATTACGCCCCAGCATCTTGCTAATGGTCTTGGCTTTGGTAGGGGACTCAACGATAACTAGAGTTTTCATTTAACTTGTGCGTACCTCCATGTCTTGAATTACCTGCTTTATTTGAATGCTTTTATATAATATTTTCCTGGCAGCTGCTCAATTATGCCTTTGATTTCTAAAATAGTGAGCTGGGCTGCTAAACGGGCCGGTTGCCAGCCCAGGTCCAAGGCCAGGGCGTCAAAATGGCGGGGCTCGGCGCCGGGGCCCAGGGTCTTGATGATCTGTTCTTCCTCCGGTTCCAAAACCAGCTGTTGCTGGCGGGGAACTGATGCCCGCCGTTTGATATAATAGCCCCAAACATCTTCGGCTTTGGTGACTACTCTCGCTCCTTCGGCAACCATGGCATTGGTGCCTTCCGAGAGGGCACTGGTGATGGGCCCCGGTACTGCAAAAATATCTCTTCCCTGTTCGGCGGCGCAATCCACCGTCAATTTTGTGCCGCTTTTCAATCCGGCTTCAATCACAATAACCCCCTGGCTCAATCCGCTGATGATCCGGTTCCGGGCCGGAAAATTGCCTGCCAAAGGCCCCATACCCAAAGGCAGCTCGCTGATGACCGCGCCGTTAAAGCAAATCTCCTGATAAAGAGAGCGGTGTTCCGGGGGATAGATCACATCTATACCGCTGCCCAAAACGGCCAGGGTCTTGCTGCCCGCGTCTATGGCTGCCTGATGACAAATACCGTCTATACCCCGGGCCAGGCCGCTGACTATCCAAATCCCCTGAGCGGCGATTTCCCCCGCCAGCTGCTTGGCCACCTGCCGCCCATAAGGAGTAGCCCGGCGGGAGCCGACCATAGCCAGGCAGATATCTGCCGGATCAGGCAGCTGCCCCAGGTAAAAAAGGAGCAGAGGCGGCTGATAAATATCGTGCAGCAAAGGTGGATAAGCAGGGTCGTCCCAGGTAATAAGTTTGGCCCGGGATTTTTGAAATTGCTCATAAACCGCTTCCGGATCAATACTCCGGCTGGCGGCAGCTAGGGCCAGAGCAGTTTCCCGAGGCAGACCGGGAATATCAGCCCAAGTTGGAATATTATCCCAGGCAGTTTGATAGTCATGATTAAAATAAGCGATGATCTGTCTTAAACGAACATTACCCATACCACGAATGTGGTGCAGGGCTAGGAGGTGTTTCATGGGTTTAGATACCTTTCGTTTGTTAGCTTAGTTGTAAGAAAGTAGAGAGCAGGTAATAAGTGATAGGAATTACATATTACTTGCTTTTAGCTCCTTTTAGTCCACCTTTGCTGAGGATATTCGAAGCATAGGTATAGACCAGGCGTTGTTTTTCCCTTTGCCTTCTTAGGGCCAGATGGATCAATTCATCTGTTAGTTGGCTGAAATCTTTTCCTGCAGGCTGCCAAAGATAAAAGGCCAGGGAGCCTGGTATAGTATTGATTTCATTGATATATATTTTCCCTTCATCTGCTTGCACCAAAAAGTCGATGCGGCTCACTCCGTGGCCGTCCAGGGCGATAAAAGCCTTTTTGGCCAGATCAAGAATTAGCTGTTGCTGCTCCTGGGGCAGATCCGCCGGGATGCGCCTAGATAGGCTGCTCATGCCCTTGCCCCCGCCCTCTAAATATTTATCGGCAAAAGAGAGAATTCCTTCTCCCGCTGCCGGTTCCTCGCAGACGGACACTTCCAGGCTTTCCGGGCAGCCTAAAACCGAGCAGTTGATTTCCCGCAGGGGGGTAATAGCTTGTTCCACCAGGATCCGCCCGGAAAAGGTGGCAGCCAGATCAATGGCGCAAGTCAGCTGGGTATCGTTTTGGGCCCGGCCGATACCAATGGAAGAGCCCAAATTGGCAGGCTTTATCACCAGGGGGTAAGTCAGCTTTTCCTCAATTTCTCTAAGAACGGCTTCCTTTTCATTTTTCCAGCGCCAGCCATAAAACCAAGTATAATCCGGTGTAGGCAGGCCCGCCTCTTTCAGGCAGGCTTTCATCATAATTTTATCCATGCCGGCGGCAGCTCCCAAAACCCCCGGTCCCACATAGGGCAGTCCGCTCAATTCCAGCAATCCCTGGAGGCAGCCATCTTCGCCATTGGTGCCGTGGATCACCGGAAATGCCACATCAATAGCCTGATATTCCATTTTTTGGAAAATACCCTTTTTGGGCAGGAAAATGATTTGCCCCTGATCGTGAGTAGGAGAGAATATCACTTGACGGCAATTGTCCAAAAGGGTATCCAGATTGCGATAATTGGCCAAATCCAGCAAATCATCCCCGGTATACCAACGCCCCTGTTTTGAAATATAAAGAGGCAGGGGCTGATATTTGTCTTTATCCAGGGCATGAAGGGTCTGAAGGGCAGAAATAATAGAAACCTCATGCTCCACACTACGACCACCGTATATTATGGCTACCGTTATCTTTTCCATGTTTAGCTAACCTCCGTTTTGTTGCTAGACTGTTCCTTTTCATCTTTCATGCACAACTGAACTCGACTTACTCACTATAGGTGTCCGGCAAATCGTTCTCAAACAACACCACGTCACCTGCTTCGGCCCAAAGGCCCAGTTGTTTTTGGGCTTCTGTCAGGCTGGGTACGGTCGTCCAGCGTTCCGGGGGGAAATTGGCGTCTTCCAGGCCCTTTTTTAGGGGTTCGATCCGCTTTTTGCCTACCAGGATGATATAATCGCAAACCAGGGCTGCGCTTTGGCTGAATTCCCGGTTCAGCTGATCTTCTTTGGCCCCCAGCTCGATCATGCCGGGAGTGATCAGGATCTTCCGGCCGCTTTCAAAGGAGGCCAGCACCTCCAGGGCGATTTGGGCTCCCAGAGGATTGGAATTGAAGGCATCGTCGATGATGGTTATATCAGCTGTCCCTTGGCGCAATTGCAGCCGGTGTTCAATGGGGGGCAGGGTTTTTACTGCCCTGGCAGCCTCTTCCAGGGATACCCCCAGCTGATGGGCGGCGGCGGCGGCGCCCAGGATATTATAGACATTGTGGCGGCCCAATAGCTTGGTTTGAAAAGAAACCTTTACCTGATCCGGGCCGTGGATAAGAAAAGAGCAGCCCTTTGCTCCATAGTTGATTTCCCCGGCCCAATAATCCAGTTCCGGGCTGAGGCCATAGCGGACGACCGGGCAAGGACTGTTTTTGGCCTGAGCCGCGATCAAAGGGTCGTCGCAATTGAGTATCGCAAGACCTTTTGGAGGTAAAGATTGGATCAGCTCGAATTTTGTAGCTGCAATATTTTCAATATTGCCAAAAGTTTCCAAATGCTGCTCGCCCAAGGCAGTAATGATCCCCAAACGGGGCTTTGTCAGGCGGCACAGTTCGGCAATATCCCCCCGCTGTTTAGCCCCCATTTCCGCCACAAACATTTCATGCGTGGGGCGCAGCTGCTCCCGAATGACGCGGGTAAGTCCCATGGGAGTATTGAAGCTGGAAGGAGTGACCAGTGTGGTATATTTTTCGCTTAAAATCTCCCCCAGGATCATTTTGACGCTGGTTTTGCCAAAGCTGCCGGTAATGCCGATAGTGGTCAATCGCGAAAGGGCTGCCAACTTGGTTTGAGCCTGGCGGAAATAGCGGCGGTTGATAGCGGATTCCAGGGGATAGATAAAAAGGACGCCCAGTAATACCGGGATAAGAGGCAGATAGGTAAGAATAAGCAAAACCCCAACGCCAATAAATAAATGCGGTGGAGATAAAAGCAGCCAGGTGATCATTGATCCCAAAAGAAACAGGGCTGCGGTACAAAGCCGTTTGGCCCGGGCCGTCCAGACCAAGGGCTTTTTCTGCCGGGGACGCCGATAGAGCAAGCAAAGGGTAAGATAGGAAGCAGCCAAAAACCCCCTGGCAAAGACGCTCTCTCCCCCCGCCGCCACAGCAAAAAGCGGCAAAAGAGGCAACCACTCCCACCAGGAAAAACGCAAGCTTTGCCGGGGAAAATACCAACGCAAATAACGCCGGGGCCGATAGGAGTTCTGCTGCATCATATGCAAAAAATAAAGACTCTTTCGCACCAGATAAGCGGCAAAAAACAGCAGGGAGAGTATATAGAACAGTTTCAGCATGTAGTTAATCCTTTCGGTTTTGTAATAGGTAATAGGTAATAAGTTATAGGTGTTGTAGTTTCGCTTTGCGAAACGTTTTATTTAAGATAAAACCTTCCTGAAATATTACCTAGGGGGTATCGACTTTATGCCCATTGCTATGATGGGTGCAAACTCGTCTTCCTATTAATTCGCTAGTTAGCATGGATTATGAGTTAAAACCCGAAATGAATAATGCTCGTGGGGGTGCTAAGTCGACACCTCCCTATTACCTATTACTTATTACCTGCTTTTCTGGTGCTAGGAAGCTTTCGCAGATCAGGAGGAATTCCGGGAGCTTATCCAGGTAGGCGTAGTGGCCTGCTCCTTCCAGGATCACCAGGCCGCTGTCGGGGATCAGTTTTTCCATCAGTTGGCCGTCCGGCGGGGGGGTTGCTGTGTCCAGTTCGCCCCAAACTAAAAGGGTCGGTACAGTAATGCGGGGCAGATGGCGGCGCAGATCCTCATTGACCACCTTGACAAAAGTGGTTCTCATTACCCCGCTTGCCTGTTGATAATCGCTGGAAGCATTGGCTTTTTCCCAGCGGGCCAGCGCTTTTGTTTTGAAACGGGAAAGGCCGGGCAGGCCCAGTACTCTCTTGGCCAGCTTATAGCTATAGACCCGGGCATAATAATCCGGGCCCCGTTTGGGAGGGATCCCGGCGCTGCCCACCAGAATCAGCTTTTGGGCCAATCCTCTGATCCCCAAAATAGCAGCCAGCTTGCCGCCAAAAGAATGACCCAGGATAATTGGTTTTTCGATTGCTTTAGCAGCCAGAAATTTTTCCAGCAGGTCGGCATAATCATCCGAACCCCAAGGCGCAGGAGGCGGGGCGCTGGCCCCAAAACCGGGTAAATCCAGGCAAAAGAGCTGAAAACCTTGGGCCAGGGCTTGTTGCACCGGGCCCAGGCTGGCCAAATTAGCTCCCCAGCCATGAAGCAGCAGCACCGGGTGCCCCGACCCTGCCTCTTGATAATTGATTTTGATACCGTCCAGGGTTATTTCCATCAAAAACCTCTCGTTTATCGTGCGCTCTGGTTATAATTACGCGGCTTTGAGCCTAAAAATTCTTAAACGCTCTAAAGTTTATTCTCTATCTGATATCTTCTTCCTTCAATTTAAAGAATTAATGTAGGAAATAATTTCCCCCGAGCATTGTCTTCCCTCATTATTATATGGAATTTTGCCGATCTGTCAATTGTTACTGCTGAATTTTTAGCAATAGGGGATATGAAGATCATATTGGTTTATATCTGTTAAGTATTTCTTGACAAGTAGGAAAATTTATGATAATCTAAACTCATAATTTAAATATGCATAATTTATTGTTAATGAGGAATGGTCATTGCTATGTTTTATGAACGAACCATTGAAAAAACCTTGAAAAGCATCA
>Ga0082212_10001399_pt1 | contig 35533 bp, 32 predicted proteins | sample TergutNt197P3_FD_71548 | JGI IMG/M metagenome (GOLD analysis project Ga0082212, IMG submission 71548) | Neocapritermes taracua P3 segment gut microbial communities from Petit-Saut dam, French Guiana - Nt197 P3 | ecosystem: Host-associated > Arthropoda: Insects > Digestive system > Gut ...
CGCCACCTTTGTGCTGCATCCCAGGCTTAAGCACTCCAGGGTCATGGTTTGGGAATTTTACGGTTCCTCCATGCACAACGCCGCCCTGGCCATCAATGATCTCATTGCCTTGCGCGTACTGTTCGCGGCAAAAGGCGGGCTGGTCAAACTTACCAAGCTCGAGGAATTCGGCAGTAAATACGTCCAAGCCATTGAATATAAAAAAAAATCTTTGAAACATGAGGGAGATCCCATATCGGTGCTCATCCTTCAACTGGACAGCGATGACCAGGACGCCCTGAACTGGGCCGTGGGAGAAGCGGAAAAAACGGCCGCCGGCTATGCCGGGGTGGACGCCTTTCTGGCCAAGGATGAAAATGAGGCGGAGCTGTTTTGGGAAGACCGCCATAAACTCCCGGCCATCGCCAAGCGCACCTCTGGTTTCAAAATCAACGAGGATGTGGTCATTCCCCTGGCCGCCCTGCCGGACTTCGCCCTCTTTCTGGAAGATCTCAACCTGGAATACATGGCCAGAGCCTACCGCCGGGCCTTGCAGGAGATCGGTCTTTTACGCGGTCTGGCCGAGGATGACCGGGAGTTCAACCGCGAATTCACCTACGCCTCACGCCTGATCAAGGGCGAGAGGACGGCGGAAGGGCAGGAACAGGGCGAACTTACCGAACAGGGCCTGCGGTTGCATGTCGTGCTCTACCTTAACAAATTGCGGGGCATGTACCCGCAGTTGGCCGAAAAAATCCTGCGCATCGAAGAAAAGATGCTTAAATCCCAAGTCGTGGCGGCCAGCCACATGCATGCAGGAGACGGCAATTGTCATGTGAACCTGCCGGTCAATTCCGGGGATGTGGACATGGTGGCGGAGGCCGGCGAAGCCGCCTTCCGGGTCATGGCCAAGGCCAAAGAGTTGGGGGGGGCGGTTACGGGCGAACACGGCGTGGGCATCACCAAGATCGCCTTCCTGGACAACGAGCGTCTGGCCGAGCTGCGGGAATTCAAGGCCCTGGTGGACCCGCACAACATCATCAACCCGGCCAAACTGACCCAGAAAGAACTGCCGGTCAGTCCTTTTACCTTTTCCTTCAACCGCCTGATCGAGGACTTGAACCAAAGCGGCCTGCCGGAAAAAGAACGGCTGATCGAACTCTTGACCATGGTGCAGATCTGCACGCGCTGCGGCAAATGCAAGGACGTCTGCGCCGGGTATTACCCGGAAGAGGATCTGCTCTACAATCCGCGCAACCGGAATATGTCCCTGGGGGCTCTGCTGGAGGCCGTTTACTACTCCCAGGTGAACAGCGGGGTGATTGACCGGGAACTGCTGAAAGAACTGCGCGAGATGATGGAATTTTGCACCGGATGTAACAAATGCCTGGCGGTTTGCCCGGTGCGGATCAATTCCCAGGAAGTAACCCTGACCCTGCGCGCCTTTCTTGAAAAAGAGGGCGAGGGCGGTCATCCCTTCAAAAACCGGGTAATCGCCTATCTGGCCGAGGATTTGCCGGCGCGTTTCCCCCGTTTTGCCAAGGCCGCCTCCCTGGGGCAACGCATGGCCAATCGCACGCTTCCCCTGGTGCCTTCTTCCCTGCGCGCCCGCCTCTATAACCCGTTATTTTCCGGACCAGGCCCTCTCACAGGATACAGAAACATCTTTGAAAGCCTGAAACTGGAGCGAGGTTCGCTCTTTGCTCCCAAGGAAGAGACCAAGGGCACGGCCCTATATTTTCCGGGTTGCGCCGGAAGCATGTTTTACCGCGCCATCGGAATCTCCGGCGCGGCTTTGCTCCTCAAGGCCGGTTGGGCCGTATTCCTGCCGCCGGAGGCCATCTGCTGCGGCTATCCGGCCTTGTCCGCCGGGCTCCAGGATATCTTCAGGGGCAACCAGCAAACAAACATGGAGACCCTAGGCGCCTGGACAAAAAAGGCCACCCGGCTCGGCTACCCTATAAGCCGTATACTGACCGCCTGCGGCACCTGCCGGGACGGCCTGGAGCGTTACGCCCTGGAAAAGCTTCCAGACGTAACCTTCACTGAAGGCGAGTCGCCCCTGGCGGATGTCTTTCAATTCCTCAGCCGAAACATGCCGGATAAGGATGCGTCCCATTCCGCTTCCGCCAAGGCCGGGTTGATCTACCATGTCCCCTGCCACGCCGAATGGTCCGGGGCGGCTAAAAACAAGGCCGCCGAAATCTATGCCGAAGCCCTGAACCGGCACAGCGGGCGAAAAACGCTTATCAGCCGTCACTGTTGCGCTGAATCCGGAGTGGGGGCGGTCATCTCCCCCCTGGAGCACAATATCCTGCGCCGGCGTAAAGCCGCCGACCTACGGGAGGCCATGACTCTGACCGAGGACGAAGCCCCGGTGCTGGTGGGCTGCCCATCTTGCAAGATGGGGGTGATCCGCACCCTCATGGGGCTCAAGCAAAAACGCCCGGTACTGCACACCTTGGAATTTCTGGCCGGGGAAGCCTTCGGCCAGGACTGGCGGCGGCGCGTGCGCAAGCTCCTCTCCGGAGCGACGGCTGCCGGCGACGGTCTGCGCCTAGTGGACATGGAAGGGAGCGGCGCAATCGCCCCCGGCCAGGACCAGGATGAAGAAAAAGAGGAAGATGAGCAGGCTTGAAATACCTTTGTTTTGACTACGGACAAAAACGCACCGGGGTGGCGGTCAGCGGCCCGGACGGCGCTCTGGTCTTGCCCCTGGAGGCTATCCTGTGCGATAAACGGAAGGCGCTCCTGGACGCGGCCCAGACCTTGCTGGACGTCGAAAAACCCGAAGCTCTGGTGGTAGGACTGCCCCTGCGCCGTGACGGAAGCGAGGGACTGACCGCAAGACAGGCACGCAATTTCGGGCGCAGTCTGCAAAGGCGCAGCGGGTTGCCGCTGTTTTACATGGACGAAAGCTATAGTTCCGCCGAGGCGGCAAGCCAGATAAAAGGCTCGGGCCGGAGGTTCCGTCCCGGAGACGGACGGGTGGACAGCCTGGCGGCGTCCGTAATATTGAAGTCTTTTCTGCGCGAGTTGAACAATAAAGGAACTATCTTGCCATGAAACGCTTTTTCATAATGTTTTTTCTCTTCCTGCTGGCCCTGGGCGGCGGATTCGGATTTTACGCCTACCACGCGACGAAACACTTTCTGGAAACCCCTGCCAATGTGACTCTGGGCATCGAAGAAAACTTCTTCCACCTGGTAGTGGAGCCGGGCAACACCTTTGATCAGGTGGCCAGCAAACTCAAAGCCAAAGGGGCCATCAGTGACGCGATAAAGTTCAAACTCCTGGGACGCTGGAAGCAGGTCACCGGCCAGGTCAAGGCCGGCGAATTTGAATTCAGTACCGGCTGGAAGCCGGAACAGGTTCTGGATCAGCTAATCAGCGGGAAATCCCTCCTGCACCGGGTGACCATTCCCGAAGGACTGCCCTGGTGGGAAGTGGGACGTATTCTGGAAACCAACGGCTTTGTCAAATTCACGGATTTCGAAGCCTGCGTGAAAGATACGCGCCTCATGCGGCGCTACGGCATCCCCCTGGCCACGGCGGAAGGCTTTCTATTTCCGGAAACCTACATGCTTAACAAAAGCCTGGCCCCTACCCGTCAACAGGCTGAAATTGCCGTGACCACGATGATCCAACACTTTTGGGCCTCCACCGCCGAAATCTGGACTGAAGCCGCCAAGGCCGCGAATCTGAAAGAAACAGACGGGGTGGAAGTCACCGCCTCGGGGCAGATCATTGCCGCCTTTGTTCCCCTTTATGCCCGCAAGTTTCCCGAAGAAATCAAACGCCTAATCACCCTGGCCTCCCTCGTGGAAAAAGAAAGCGCCTTGTCCGACGAACGCCCGCTGGTCAGCGGAGTGTATGTGAACCGCCTGCGCATCAACATGCCCCTGCAATGCGACCCGACGATCATTTACGGCCTGGGACCAGGCTTCAAAGGGCCAATACTGCGCAGCCACCTCAGGGATGGAGGGAACCTTTATAATACATACCGAATATACGGGCTCCCGCCCAGCCCCATCTGTTCTCCAGGCCTACAGGCCATGCGCGCGGCCTTCAGACCAGCGGAGCACAAGTACCTGTACTTCGTGGCTACCGGCCGGCCCGACGGCCGGCATGTTTTTTCCACCACCCTGGCCGACCACAACAAGGCCGTGCAGGACTACCGCCGGGAAGTGGGAAATTAGGGATCGGGGACGCGGAAGATTGCGTACCACTGGAAAGGTCTTGGAATGCGTAAAAGCGCGCTTCTTCATATAGGCAAAGTACCTGTTGGCGGAGGCAGCCCGGTGGCGGTGCAGAGCATGACCAACACCGACACCCGGGACCCGGCCGCCACCTTGGGGCAACTCGCCCGCCTGGCCGAAGCCGGCTGCGAAATCGCCCGGCTGGCCGTGCCGGACGAAGCCGCGGCCGCGGCCCTGAAAAAAATTTGCCCTTCCAGTCCCCTGCCCCTGGTGGCGGACATACATTTCGACCACCGCCTGGCCCTGGCAGCCATCGAGGCCGGAGTGGACGGACTGCGCATCAACCCCGGCAACATCGGGGGCCGGGCAGCGGTACGGGACGTGGCCAAGGCCGCGGCCGAACGCGGCGCGCCCATCCGCATCGGGGTAAATTCCGGATCCGTGGAAAAAGACCTGTTGGCCCGTTTCGGCGGACCCACTCCCGAAGCCATGGTGGAGAGCGCCGTGCGCCATGCGCTCCTGCTGGAGGAGCATAATTTTTCGGCCATAAAAATCTCCTTAAAATCCTCTTCGGTTACTGATACAATTACCGCTTACCGCCTGATGGCCAAGAAACGGGATTATCCGCTGCATATCGGCGTCACCGAGGCCGGGACCCTGGTCAGGGGGGCAGTCAAATCCTCCGTGGGCCTGGGAATTTTGCTGCATGAAGGCCTGGGCGACACCCTGCGCGTCTCCCTTACCCACGACCCGGTCCGCGAGGTGGAGGTGGGCTACCTCATCCTGCGCAGCCTGGGTCTGCGGGCGCGTGGACCGGAGATCATCTCCTGTCCCACCTGCGGACGCGCGGAAATTGACCTCATCGGCCTGGTCCAGGCCGTGGAGGAACGCCTGGCCGGACGGACCGAAGTCTTAAAGGTGGCGGTCATGGGCTGCGTGGTCAATGGACCGGGCGAAGCCAGAGAAGCGGACGTGGGACTAGCCGGCGGCCGGGGCAAAGGCGTAATCTTCCGCAGGGGGCAAAAGACCCGCAGTGTCATCGGCGATACCACAGCGCTCCTGGGCGCGCTCATGGAAGAAATAGAGCGCTTTGCATCTGAAATGCGCGAATCCGGGCCGCAGGCCCATTAAAAACAAAGGACTCAGTATGTTCTGGAGCCGTTTTTTCCTTCCCACCCTGAAAGAGGCTCCGGCGGAGGCGGAGGTGGTGAGCCACAAGCTGATGATCCGGGCCGGAATGATCCGCAAGCTGACCAGTGGAGTTTACAATTACCTGCCCTACGGGCTTATGGCCATCAACAAGGTATGCGCGGTGGTGCGGGAAGAAATGAATCGGGCCGGGGCGGTGGAGCTGTTCATGCCCACGGTGCAGCCGGCGGACCTATGGCGGGAATCCGGGCGCTGGGAACATTACGGCAAGGAACTGCTGCGTTTTACGGATCGCCACCAGCGGGAATGTTGCCTGGGTCCCACCCACGAGGAAGTAATTACCGACCTGGTGCGCCGGGAAGTGCGCTCTTACCGGCAGCTACCCCTGAACCTATACCAAATCCAGACCAAATTCCGCGATGAGATCCGCCCGCGCTTCGGGCTGATGCGCGGCCGGGAATTCCTCATGAAAGACGGTTATTCCTTTGACCGGGATACGAGCGGAGCGGATAAGAGCTACCAGGCCATGTATGAGGCCTACGCCCAATCCTTCACCCGGCTGGGACTGCGTTTCCGGGTGGTGGAGGCCGATTCCGGGGCCATCGGCGGCAAATTTTCCCATGAGTTCATGGTCCTGGCCCAAACCGGCGAGGATGTCATAGCCGCCTGCTCCGCCTGTTCTTACGCGGCCAACCTGGAACGGGCCGAGGTCATGCCTTCAGGCCGCAAAGCTGCGGACAAGGTTTCTCTTCTGGAAGAGATCTCCACTCCCGGCGCGCATACCGTAGAAGAGGTCTGCGCCTTTTTGGACATAGCGGCCAAGGATCTTTTGAAAACCGTACTCTTCAAGGCGGACGGCCGCACTGTGGCCGCCCTGGTGCGAGGCGACCGGGAAGTCAATGAAGTCAAAATCAAAAACCACCTAAATGCCTCCGTTCTGGAATTGCTCAATCCGGAAGAAGTGCTGACCGTGAGCGGCGCGCCAGCAGGTTTTGCCGGCCCGGCCGGACTGAAGGCGGATCACCTGCTGGCGGATTACGAACTAGCGGAAAAAAACGACTGGATCGCCGGAGGCAACAAGGCCGATACCCATGTGCGCCACCTGGATTTACAACGGGACGCCGGGGTGAAAACCTATATGGATTTGCGCCTAGTCACGGAAGAGGATCCTTGCCCGCGCTGCGGCGGCAGGCTGGAACTGCCCCGCGGCATCGAGGTGGGGCATGTCTTCAAGCTGGGAACCAAGTATTCCGAGGCCATGAAAGCCGTTTACCTGGACGAGAACGGGGCGGAAAAAACCATTGTCATGGGCACCTACGGTATAGGGATGAGCCGGGTGGTCGCGGCCTGCATTGAGCAGAACCATGACGCGGACGGAATGATCCTGCCGCCGGCCATCGCCCCCTTTGAGGTGCACCTGCTGGCCCTGGACGGATCGGCGCTGGACAAGGCCACGGAACTGCACGACTGGATCCGGCGGAACACAGGCCTGGAAGTCCTGCTGGACGACCGGGAGGAGAGGCCGGGGGTCAAGTTCAAGGATGCGGACCTCCTGGGCGCGCCCATGCAGATCCTCCTGGGGGCCAAATCCCTGGGCCGGGGGGTGGTGGAGGTGAAAAACCGCCGCAACGGGGCCAGGGAGGAATGGCCCATAGAAAATTTCGCCGCGGCCTTTACGGCCTGGAAAGACAAAATCCTGCATGAATGGAAAATTTGAAAGCGCCGGGAGAACACGTCTGGATACCGTCTATACGGTGAGCGCGCTGACCGAATCCGTCAAGCGGATGTTGGAAAACGGCTTTCCCTTTGTCTGGGTGCGCGGTCAAATCTCCAACCTGTCCCGCCCCGGATCCGGGCATCTATATTTTTCCTTACAAGATGAAGAGGCTTCCCTGGCCGTGGTCTGGTTTAAAAACCAGCAACGCGAAGTGGAGCGTTTCGACCCCCTGACCGGAGAGCTTTACGATGACGGCCCCCGCCCGGGGGCGGCCCTGTCCCTGGAAAACGGCCAGGAGGTGCTTTGCGCCGGACGCCTCAGCCTGTATGCCCCCAGGGGAACGTATCAACTGGTGGCGGAATTGGTGCGCGAGGCCGGCAAGAGCCGCCGGCAAATGGAATACGAACTGCTCCAGGCGGAATTCGCCCGCAAGGGCTATTTTGACCCACGGCGCAAACGCCCCCTGCCGGTCCATCCACGCCGGGTGGGGCTGGTCACTTCCCCGCACGGAGCGGCGGTGCATGACTTTTTGCGCCTGGCCTGGAGGCGCGGTTTGCCGGCGGAGATCCGCATTTACCCAAGCCTGGTGCAGGGCGGAAACGCTCCGGCGGAACTGGCCGGAGCCATGCGTCTGGCGCAGGATTGGGCCGAAACCATGGTACTGCTGCGCGGCGGCGGCTCACAGGAAGATTTGTGGGCCTTCAATTCCCGCGAGGTGGTCGAAGCGATATTTGCCTCGCCCGTTCCGGTGCTCTGCGGGGTAGGACACGAAGTGGACGTCACCCTGGCGGACCTGGTGGCGGATTTACGGGCCGCCACCCCCAGCCATGCGGCCTACCTGCTTTTTAAGGACCGGCGGGAACTAACCCAGACTGTGGACGAAGCGGATCTGGCCTTACGTGGCGCCCTGGCCGCAAGGCTGCGCCTGTTCAGTGAAAATTTGGCCTTAAGGGAAAAAAGCCTGCGCCTGCTCTCGCCCATCAGACGCCTGGAACGGGACGCAATCCTGTTGCGGGCTGAAGAAGAGCGTCTGAAGGCCTCCATGCGGGCCAAATTGGAGCAGGCATCTTCGCGCCTGGCTTTGTACGGGGATGCCGCAAGGCTAAAACGAGCCTGGGACGCGATCCTGGAACGCGCCCGCGCCTGCCTGGAGCAGGCCCTCCTGCGCCTGGACGCCCTGGACCCCCACCTGCCGTTAAACCGTGGTTATGCCCTGGTACGCGGAGAGGGCGGGGATTTTTTGCGCGGAAGGAAAGAGGCCGCTCCGGGAGAAAAACTGGAAGTGCTGTTCCATGACGGGACAGTGCCGGTAAGGGTGGAAAAATAATATGCGTTTACGCCTTTTTAGGACTTTGGCCCTGGCCTTCTGCCTGCTGTTCTGGAGCGCGTCCGGAGAGGGCGCTTCAAAAAACACTTCCGGTTTACGGGTGACGCACCCTGAGGAAATTACCGTTGGCGACCCTTTTACCCTGAAAGTCAGCGGCCTGGACGAGCTTAAAGAACCACAGCTTCTCTGGTTGGACAAAAAGATTCCCCTCCAGGGACTGGAGCGGCAGGGAGAACTATTGCTGCCCACACCACTTTCCGCCCAGGGCAAACCCACCCTGACGCTGCTTTCCGGTGGCGTCAAAGTCTATTCAGCGGATCTTCGGACGCGCTCCAAAGAGTTCGGTTCACAGCAACTTACGGTGGATCCCCGTTATGTCCATCCCCCCGAAAAAGAAAAGGACAGGATCGAACGTGAACGGGCCAAAATGCGGGAGATCTACGCCCGGATCACCCCGGAGCAATACCTGCGGCTGCCTCTGGAGCGTCCGGCGCCCGGAGCGATCACCGGCGAATTCGGCGTCAGCCGCATATTCAATAACGAGCCGCGCAACCGCCACCTGGGGGTGGATTTCCGCGGCGCCGAGGGGAGCGAGGCGCGGGCCGTCTCCTTCGGCAAGGTGGCCCTCGCCGCTTCCCATTATTACTCCGGCAACACCGTAGTCCTGGATCACGGCCTGGGGGTTTACAGCGTCTATATGCACCTTTCGGCCATCAAGGTTAAGCCGGGACAAATCGCCCGGCCCGGACAGACGATCGGACTAGTGGGCAGCACCGGGCGGGTAACCGGCCCACATCTGCACCTGAGCCTGGTGATCCTGGGCGAGGCCCAGAACGCCGAGGTCTGCATGGCCGAGCCGCGCTCTTCACAAAACCGGAAAGAGTAGATAATGAAAAAAAAGCCAACGGATCGGAGCGGAGCATGCCTGAGAAGAAACCCATGGAATTCGAAGAACAACTGAACCGCCTGCGCGAAATCACGGATCAGTTGGAAAAAGGCCAGCCCAGCCTGGAACGCGGGCTCTCCCTGTATAAGGAGGGAGTGGGCTTGGCCAGGGACTGCCGCCGGATCCTGGAAGAAGCCGAACATGCCGTGCATCTCTATGCCGAAGACGGACTTAAAGATTTTGTACGCGCTGACGAAGAGCGGGAGGCTCAGGAGACGGACCTTGGACTTTAAGGACAGCCTGCGCCAAAAATCCGCTCTGGTGGAGGAATACCTATCTTCCTGCCTGGCCGGCCTGGACATGCCCGCCGGGCTGCGTGAAGCCATGAACTACAGCCTGCTGGCCGGTGGGAAGCGCCTGCGCCCGGCCCTCTGCCTCAGCGGGGCCGGTCTTTTCGGCCTCACAGCTACAGCGGCCTTGCCCTTTGCCGCCGCCCTGGAGTGCATACACAGCTACTCGCTGATCCACGACGACCTTCCGGCCATGGACGATGACGACCTGCGCCGGGGCAAACCTTCCAATCATAAACAGTTCGGAGAAGCCACGGCCATCCTGGCCGGGGACGGACTCCTGACCGATGCCTTTTTCTTCATGGCCTCCGTCGGCCTGCCCAGCGGCGTACGCCCGGAACTACCGGCCGAAAGAACACTCCGGGCCATACAGGCTGTGGCCCTGGCCGCCGGATCACCTGGAATGGTCGGCGGGCAGTATCTGGATATGCTTTACACCGCCACCCCTCAAATGACTCTGGAGCAACTCCGAAAGATGCAGGCGGCCAAAACCGGGGCGCTGATCGCCGTTTCCCTGCTGAGTGGGGCCATCCTGGCCGGAGCCGACGCGGAAGATTTGACCAGGGTGGAAAATTACGGGCGTTGCCTGGGAATGGCCTTTCAGATTGTTGATGACATCTTGGATGAGACCGGGGACGAGGCCGCCCTGGGCAAACCCGTGGGGAGCGATGCCTCCAGAGGCAAAATTACCTACCCCTCCCTGCTGGGTCTTGAACAAAGCCGCCTCCTGGCTGAAGAAGCCGGCGCCCGCGCCCTCGAACACATCCGTGATTTTTCTGGGGAAGAGGCCTTATTCTTGCGCGATCTCGTGGAATACGTCTTACAAAGGTCATCCTGATGCTCCCTGAAGAAACGGATTTAAACCCGCTGATCCTGCCGGAGATCCTGCAACTGGAGGATGTGGCCGCGCTGGCGGAAGAACAGTTGCCCCAGCTGGCCGAGGAACTGCGGGAAAAAATCCTGCACAGCGTCTCACGCACCGGCGGGCATCTGGCTTCTTCCCTGGGAGTAGTGGAGCTGACCATCGCCATCCTGCGCCTGTTCAATCCCGATCGCGATCGCATCCTATGGGATGTCGGACACCAGGCCTATGCTTACAAAATCCTGACCGGACGGGGGGATCGCTTCCACACCTTGCGGCAGCACAAGGGCATCAGCGGATTCCCCAGGCGGGACGAAAGCCCTTATGACCATTTCGGGGTAGGGCATGCCTCTACCTCCATTTCCGCCGCCCTGGGCATGGTCACGGCCAGGGAGATACAGGGCGGAGGCCAGCATGTACTGGCGGTCATCGGCGACGGCGCCATGACCGGCGGTATGGTCTACGAAGCCATGAACCACGCCGGGGCCATGAACAAAAGGCTGATCGTCATCCTCAATGACAACAAGATGTCCATCTCCGGGAATGTGGGCGCGCTCTCCTACTTTATGAGCCGCAAACTCTCCTCGCGCTGGATGCGCAGAGTCAAGCGCGAGGTCTCCGACCTTCTGCAATCTCTGCCCGGAGTAGGGGAAGAGGTCTTCGGCCTGCTCAGGCAAAGCAAGAAAAGCCTCAAATCCTTCTTTACTCCGGGTATCTTGTTTGAAGCCCTGAATTTCAGCTACCTGGGGCCGGTGGACGGGCATGACCTGCAAAAATTACAGGAGGCCCTGCGCCTGGCCAGGGCCAGCGACACGCCCATCCTGGTGCATGTGCTCACCCGCAAGGGCAAGGGCTATCACCTGGCGGAATCAGATCCTCTGAACTACCACGGCGTGGGAGGCTTCGATCCCATGACCGGCAATGTGCAGGCACCAGGCGCCGGTGATGAATCTTTAAGCTATACCGAAGTTTTTTCCACTGCCCTCTGCGATCTCGCCACCCAAGATACGCGCGTTATCGCCATCACCGCGGCCATGCGCGAGGGAACGGGCCTGACCCGTTTCAGCAAGCGCTTTCCTTCCCGCTTTGTGGACGTGGGCATCTGCGAACAGCACGCCGTCACCTATGCCGCCGGCCTGGCCGTACAGGGAATGAAGCCGGTGGTGGCCGTTTATTCCACTTTCCTGCAACGCGCCTATGACCAGGTGGTGCACGATGTGGCCCTGCAGAACCTGCCGGTGGTCTTCGCCCTGGACCGGGCCGGGCTGGTGGGCGAAGACGGCCCCACGCACCACGGGGTCTTTGACATCGCCTACCTGAGGCATATCCCCAATATGCACATTCTGTCGCCAAGGGGCAGACGCAGCCTGCAAAACGCCCTGGCCACGGCCATGGCCCTGGAAAGGCCGGTGGCGGTGCGTTACCCGCGCGGGCAATGCCCTTTTTTTGAAGACCAGGAGCAGTTCAAAATTCTGCCCATGGGAGAGGGGGCGTTCTTACGCCAAGGGGACGCCCCCCTGGCGGTCATCTCCGTCGGCGGCACAGCGCACCGGGCCTGGGCAGCCCTGGAAGAAATTCTGCAGGAAGGCGGCCCGTCCATAGCCCTCTTTGATCCCATCTGGCTGAAGCCAATGCCGGAAGAACAAATTCTGGATTTGGCCCGGCGCAGCTCCACCCTGGTGGTGCTGGAAGAACACGCCCTGGCCGGCGGCTTCGGATCCGCCGTGCTGGAACTCCTGGCCAGAGAGGACCTGCTGGGACGCTGCCGGGTATTGTGCCAGGGTATCCCGGATGCTTTTGTGGAACACGGATCGGCGGAAATCTTGCGCGAACGCCTCGGTCTGGACAAGGACGGCTTAAAAAAGCTGATTCTCGCGCATCTGTGAGGACGGAACATGGGTTTCCTGAAAAACAGCGTAAGTTTTACCCGCTATCAAATCCTGGACGACCTCCCGCGAAACTTTACGGCGGAGCTGCCGGACAAGCTGCGGCAATTCGCCTTCAAGGACATTGACGACCTTCCCCAGGAACGCGCCTGGGGCTGGGTCTGTTTCGAAAACATGCTGGACACTGAATGGCGGGAATCCAGGCCCCAGAAAGGGGCGGAGCATCTGACCTTCTCCCTGCGCCTGGATACCCGGCGAGTCCCGCCGGCGGTCCTAAAAAAACATTTTGCCCTGGCCCTGCGGGAAGAAGAAGGCAGAATCCACGCCCAGGGCAAAAGTTATGTGTCCAGGGAGCGCCGCAAAGAGATCCGGGAACGGGTGCTTTTTGAGCTGAACCGGCGTTTTCTGCCCATCCCCGCCGAGTTCGGAGTGATCTGGAACCTCAGCGCCAGGCGACTTTTCATTGCCACCATCGCGAACAAGGCGCTGGATCTCTTTGAGGAGTACTTTCTGCACAGCTTCGGCCTGCGCCTGGAGCGACTCACTCCTTACGGCCTCGCCGCCGCCATGCTCCAGGAAAAAGAGCTGGACCGGCTGAATGTTCTTGAACCGACAAATTTCAGGAAATAAAAATGAACGACTTTGCGGGACAGACGCTGGAACAGATGCTGGGGCAGGATTTTCTGACCTGGCTTTGGTACCGGGGGGAAACCTCCGGTAGCTTCAAGGGCCCCTCCGGCGAAGAATTTTCAGTGCTGATGGAGAGGCGGGTAGTGGTGCAGGGAGGGGAAGGCGAACTCATGGAAACCGCCAGCGTCTCCGGGCCAGCCTCGGAACTGCGCGAGGCCAGGTTGGGGCTGGTCACCGGCAAAAAAGTCATCCGCGCTCTGCTGCGCCTGGAAAAATCCGCAGATGAAGTCTGGCTGACGACCCTCAAGGCCGAGGATTTCTCCCTGGGCTCTTTCAGAACCCCCAGGATATCCGCCCCGGAAAAAGACGAAGACCCCGAGGCCGCCTTTTTTGAAAAGGTCTTTCTCCTGGAAAAAGGGCTGGAATTTCTGGACGCGCTCTACCGCGTCTTTTTGGATCTGCGCCTCGGCCCGGCCTGGAAAAACGAAGTGGATGCCATCCGGGCCTGGATGCGGACCTCCATCTCTGAAAATGGAGAGGACGCGGAGCAGACCGCGTCTTGAAGTTATGGGGCGTTGCGGTTGGCTGATCCGGCGTCTGGCCAAAAAACTGCTCTGGCTGCTGGCGGTGTTCTGGGGCATCACCCTGGTCAGTTTCTGGGTAATCCATTTGGCGCCCGGTTCACCCACGGATCTTGAGACCACCCTCAACCCTTTGGCCGACTCCGGGGCGCGTAAAAAGCTGGAAGCCATCTACGGCCTGGATCAGCCTTTGCACACCCAATATGCCGCCTGGTTGGGCAGGTTGGTCCGCCTGGACTTCGGCCTTTCCATGAGCAGCGACCGCCGCCCGGTTCTGGATAAAATCTCCGAGCGTATGCCCCTGACCATCGGCATGAATGTCGCCGCCCTCACGCTCACCCTGCTGATATCCATGCCCATCGGCATCCTGGCGGCCTCCCGGCCCGGAGGCCTTTTTGACCGATCCAGCTCCATCTTGGTGTATATCGGCTTTGCCATGCCCGGCTTCTGGCTGGCCATGCTCCTGATGCTCCAGTTCTCCATCCATTGGCGCATTCTGCCCATTTCCGGCCTGACCTCCCTGGATTACGCCCAACTGAGCTCCTGGGGCAAAATCAAGGATCTGGCCGCCCACCTGGCGCTACCGATCTTCATTTACACCTTCGGAAACCTGGCCGGCATGTCCCGCTACCTGCGCTCCTCCATGCTGGAGGCTCTGCGCCAGGATTACATCCGCACGGCCAGAGCCAAGGGGCTGCCGGAACGGACGGTCATCTTCCGCCATGCCCTGCGTAACGCCCTGCTTCCGGTAATCACCCTGCTGGGATTATCCATGCCCGGCCTCATCGGCGGGAGCGTAATCATCGAATCCATATTCGCCCTGCCGGGCCTAGGACAATTATTTTACGAAGCGGTCATGGCCAGGGATTACCAACTGATCATGGGCAACCTGGTCCTGGGGGCGGTCCTGACCCTGGGAGGCAACCTGCTGGCGGATCTCTGCTATGCTCTGGCCGACCCGCGCATCCGTAGCGGGGGCGCTGATTTACGAGGGCAAGGCTGATGCGCGGCCGTCCACTTTTGGGCTTCAGTATGCTTCTGGTCCTGGGCATGGCCGTTTGCGCCGTCTTCGCTCCTTGGCTCGCCCCTTTTGACCCGGAAGAACTGCACCTGGGGAGCAAACTCCTCCCGCCGACGGCGGAATTCTGGTTGGGAACAGACGCCCTTGGCCGGGATGTCTTTTCACGCCTGCTCTATGGGGCCAGGATCTCCCTCTGGGTAGGCTTTGTCTCGGTGGGCATCTCCGTGGCCGTGGGTGTGGCCCTGGGGCTGGCGGCCGGTTTTTTCCGCGGCCTGGTGGATGAAGTGATCATGCGCTTTGTGGATGTCATGCTCTGCTTCCCTTCCTTTTTTTTGATCCTGGCGGTGGTAGCCTTTTTGGACGCCAACCTGTTCAACATCATGGTCATTATCGGCCTGACCTCCTGGATGGGGGTGGCCAGGTTGGTCCGGGCCGAAACCTTGAGCCTGCGCGAACGCGATTTCGTGGCCGCGGCCCGGCTGGCCGGGGCCGGCTCCGCGCGCATCCTTTTCGTCCATATCCTGCCCAACGCCTTGGGGCCGGTGCTGGTCTCCGCCACCCTGGGCGTGGCCGGAGCCATCCTCACGGAATCCTCCCTTTCCTTTCTCGGTTTGGGAGTGCAGGCCCCCATAGCCAGTTGGGGAAATATGCTCCTGGAGGGCAAACAGACCATCGAAATCGCCTGGTGGCTTTCGCTATTCCCCGGCCTGTCCATCCTGCTGACCGTGCTGGGCTATAACCTGCTGGGCGAAAACCTGCGCCGTCTGCTGGAACCCGGAGGGGCAAGGTGAAAATTTTTTGCCTGGATTCACCGTATGCGGCTTCTCTCAAGGCCTTGGGGCACGAAGTGCTGGCCCCGAAGCTGCCCGCCGGCATCGTTTATCTGCCGGGCGTCCTGCGGCGTCATAAATTCACCCCGGAACTTTTCATCCAGCATGAACGTCTGGGAGCACGCCTGCTTTGCGGCGGACTGGAAGAACTGCCCTGCCCTTCGGTTTTCGTCAGCATCGACGCGCACCTGAACCTCTATTGGCACAAATATTACGCCAGGCTTTTTGATCTGGTGCTCACCCCGCACCTCTCCATTTATGCCGCCTTGCCCGCAGATCAAAGACCAGCCCAGGTAAGGCGCTTCGGCCCCATAGGCTACGCCAGACCTTTCGTGCCTCATGCCCAAAGGGCGCATGAACTTACTTTTGTCGGCCTCCTGACCGAGCACCGGCCCGCCCGCGCGGCCATGCTGGAACTTTTATCCAAAAAATTCGCCCTGTACCGGCCGGAGGGGGGGCTGCCCCATTCCGCCATGCTGGATCTGTTTATGGATACCCGCCTGGTTCCCAATGAGGCGATCAGCCGGGAGGTGAACTTCCGCCTCTTTGAGGCGGCCTCCTGCGGCGCCATGGTCCTGAGCCAGGATGTCGGCGAAGACCAGGACGCGCACTTCGAGCCTGGCCTGGAGTGCGAAATTTACACCCACAGCCTGGAACTTACCGAAAAAATCCACTTTTATCGCCGCAATCCCCAGTCTGCGGAAAAAATCGCCCTGGCCGGCTGGAAACGTGTGCAAAGCGCGCATCTGCCGGAATTTCGGGCCAAACAGATGCTGGAAGAAGGCCTGGGAGGACGCTCCAGGGCCACGGGGGGCCGGGCCGGGTATCTTTTCTGGCTGACCCTGCTGCAAACGGCCCGCGCCGGACTATTCAAAGAATCCGCCGCCTGGTTCACCTCCCGCCTGAACGAACTCAACCCGGACCTGCCGGACTGGACGAGCGTGCGTCTGGCCTGGCGGCTGCTCCTGTTCCTGGAAGGCGCGTCCCCGGACAATCCCCTGTATGACAAAGATTTCGCCGCTCGCAACCAAAACCAAACCCAGGATCTGGCCGCCACCCTGCTGCGGGAAGAATTTCCCTCTTCTCCGGAGGCGGATCTCATCGGGGCCATGGCTTCCCTGGCCCTCAAGCGCCAAGACCTGGCCAGACTCTTCTGGCTGCGCCGCCTGAAAGCTCTGGATATAGCCCTTCCGGCCGCGGCGGTGGTAAGCTCCGGCGCACTGCGCGAACCCTATGATCATTACCTGGCCTGGGGAAAACTCCTTTCCATCCTGGGGCCGAAGGCGGATGTGGGTTTCAACTTCACTCACGGACGCGGACAGATTCCCCTGTGCGCCTTTGAATGCCTGCTCATGGCCAAAGAAACGGCCCCTCCCAAACGCAGGGAATGGCTGCGGGAAATACATGCCCTATCCGCCGATATCCCGGCCTTCGCTTTCTGGGACATGGGTTTTCTGGCGGAACTCTCCCTGCTGAACCAAAGGGACTGGCGGCCGCAACTGGATTACGGCTTGAGCGCCCTGAACAACTACCGGCAGGAAACCGCCATTTACGAACTGGCCGAGGCCCGGCAAAAAGCCTTGCAACGGGATGAGGGCAGCGCTTTCTATTCCGAGCTTGAGAGCTATCCCGCTTCCGGATATATTCTTGCTGCCCTGCGCGGTACGAAATGAGGACGGAAAAGCATGTTGGACTATTTGCGCATCCAGGATCTGGCCCTGATTGAAGACGTGGCCCTGGAATTCTGCCCCGGAGTCAATGTGCTCACCGGGGAAACCGGTGCGGGCAAAAGTTTTATCCTGAAGGCCATTGATTTCATCACCGGCGACCGGCTCACCTCCGCCCTGGTGCGTCCTGGCAAAGAAAAAGCCTCGGCCGAGGCGATCTTCACCTTGCCGACGGAGGGCGAAGTCTTCATCAGGCGGGAGCTATTGGCCGAAAATGGCCGCAGTCGCCTGTTCATCAACGACAAGCTCGCTTCCCAGGAAAACCTGCGCGATCTAAAACCCGCGCTGATCCTGCACACCAGCCAGCAGGGGCAGCAAAAGCTCCTTCTGCCAGCCTACCAGGGGCGGATGCTGGACGAATTTATGAACCGGCCGGAATTGACGGCCCAGTTGGACGAAATTCTGCGCAAGCTGGACGGGTTGGCCCGGCGCCGTGCGGAACAGGAGGAGCGTCTGCGGGAGTTGGATGGACGGCGGGAGCTTCTGGAATTCCAGCAACAGGAAATTGACAAGGTACGCCCCCAGGAAGGAGAAGAAGAGACCCTGGAGGGAAAACGCCACGAAGCGCGTCGCGCCGCCGGGCGGGAAATGGCCGTGGATCAGGCCCTATCCGCCCTGCATGGAGAAAGGGGCGAAGACGGCCTCCTGGGCTCCCTGACCGCCCTGGAACGCGCCCTAGCCCAAATTGCCGGCCTGGATCCTCTTTTTTCGCCGGACCACGAACAGCTACGGGAAGTACGGGCATTTCTGGCGGATCTTTCCTCACGTCTGCGCAAGACGGCCCAAACCGGAAAATCCAGCGGGAGCAGCGAAGACATTGAAAGCCGCCTCTTCGCCCTGGCCCAACTGAAGCGAAAACTGCGCCGCACTCTGCCGGAAATCCTGGCCCTGCGCCGGGAAAACGACGACAACCTGGCCTTTCTGGACAACTGCAAACTGGATCTGAAGCAGCTTGGCCGGGAAGAAAACACCCTGGCCGACGCCCTGGCGGCCCTCCTTGTCGCGCTCAATCCAGCCCGGCGGCAGGCCGCCGCCGAACTAAAACTGGCCCTGGAAACGGAACTGCGCGGCCTGGGCTTTTCCGAGGCCGTGCAGGTGGACTTCGCCTTTACCGCCAGAGAGCTCTTTCCAGGCCGGGAGGACTGCCGGGAAGAACAGGCGCGTATACTATGGAAGCCCAATCCGGGGCAACCTGCCCAGCCCCTGGACAAAATCGCCTCCGGCGGCGAGCTCTCCAGGGTGCTCCTGGGGCTAGTCAGCCTGCTGGCCAGGCGGATGCGGGATAACCCGGCCCTGATCTTCGATGAAGTGGACTCCGGGGTCGGCGGAATCACCCTGAACAAGGTGGCGGAAAAATTGCGCCGCCTAGGTGAAGAACGCCAGATTATCCTGATTACCCACTGGCCGGGTCTGGCCGCCACCGCCGGACGGCATTTCCAGGTCAGCAAAGAGGTACGGGAGGGAGAAACCTACACCCTCTGCCGCCGCCTGGACAAACCGGAAGTGCTGGAAGAACTGGCCCGCATGGGCGGAGGCGGCGGCCAAGGTCTGGCCTTGGCCAGGGAATTACTCGAAGGACGGCCTTACTAGATGCTCCAAAGGGAGGTTGCAAGTGCAAATCATCAATGCCGACATAGTCATTGTTGGAGCTGGAGGAGCGGGCATCCGCGCGGCCATTGAGGCGGCGGAAGTCCGTCCTGACTTTAACATCGCGCTGATTTCCAAAGTCTATCCCATGCGCAGCCATACGGTGGCCGCAGAAGGCGGCGCGGCGGCGGTCTGGCAGGAAGCCGACAGCTTCGATCTGCATTTCCACGACACGGTCTCCGGCGGAGATTGGCTGTGCGAACAGGATGTGGTGGACTATTTCGTGCAAAACTGCCCACGCGAGATGATTCAGCTTGAGCAGTGGGGCTGCCCGTGGAGCCGTAACCCGGACGGAAGCATCGGCGTACGCCGTTTCGGCGGCATGACGGCCGCCAGGACCTGGTTCGCGGCCGACCGGAGCGGTTTTCATATTATGCACACCCTGTTTCAAACCTGCCTGAAATACCCGCAGATTCGCCGCCTGGACGAATATTTCGTGCTGGATCTGCTGGAAGATAACGGACGCGCGGCCGGAGTGACGGCCCTGGATATGATGGAAGGCGAAATCGTCCAGGTGCGCGCCGGGGCGGTGATCTTCGCCACCGGCGGCGCTGGACGCCTTTACCGCTACAACACCAATGCCGGCATTGTCACCGGCGAGGGCATGGCTATCGCCTACCGTCACGGAGTGCCGTTGCGCGACATGGAATTTGTGCAGCACCATCCAACCGGGCTTCCCGGTTCAGGCCTGCTGATCACCGAAGCCAGCCGCGGCGAGGGCGGTATCCTGGTAAACAAGGACGGTTACCGCTATTTGCAGGATTACGGCCTGGGGCCGGAAACCCCGCCGGGCAAACCGGAAAACAAGTTTATGGAACTGGGGCCGCGAGATAAAATCTCCCAGGCCTTCTGGCATGAACAGCGCGCCGGGCGCACCATTTCCACCCCGCATGGAGAGGTGGTCTATCTGGATATCCGCCACCTAAGCCGGGAAAAAATTCTCGAACGCCTGCCTTTGATCCGCGAACTGACCATGGAATTTATGGGACTTGACCCCATTCACACCCCCATTCCGGTACGCCCCACAGCCCATTATACCATGGGGGGCATCGCCGCGGACGCGCAGTGCGAAACCGCCATCAAGGGTCTCTTCGCGGCCGGCGAATGCTCTTCCGTGGGCTTGCACGGGGCCAACCGGCTGGGCTCCAACTCCCTTGCCGAATTACTGGTCTTTGGCCGGATAGCCGGACAGGCGGCCTCGGAACGCGCCGGGAAAAACATCAGATTCAAGGATGCAGCCCTCAACGCCCAAGCCAAGGACGTGGAAGACTGGTTCGGCGGCCTGTTCAAACGCAAGGGCAAAGAAAAATGGGCGGCCATCCGGGACGAAATGGGGCTGTCCATGGAAGAAGGCTGCGGCATCTACCGTACCGGGGAAATGATGCAGGCAACCATAGACAAGCTGGCCGAACTCAAAGAACGCGTAAAACGGGTGAAGGTTGCGGATTCCGGCGCGGTCTTCAACACGGATGTGCTGAACCTGATTGAAGTCAGCCAGGGGCTGGAAGTGGCGGAAACCATTGCCCACTCCGCCATCCAGCGCCGGGAATCGCGCGGGGCGCATCAACGCCTGGATGAAGGCTGCACGGAACGGGATGATGAAAACTTTCTCAGGCATTCCCTGGCCTATTACAATAAGGATGGAGCGCCCCGCACCGAATACGGCCCGGTAAAGATCACCAGATCCGAGCCGGCCAGACGCGTTTACGGAGCCGAAGGCGCTTCCCGAAAGCCCAACAAGGAGAAGGGCAATGACTGAAAACGGAAAAATGACCTTGCGCATCCAGCGCTACAACCCGGAAAAGGACGACGAGCCGCATTACGAGGCTTATGAAATACCCTGGAATGCCCAGACGACCCTTCTGGACGGACTGAAATACATCAAGGACAACCAGGACCCGGACCTCTCTTTCCGCAGCTCCTGCCGCATGGCGGTTTGCGGCTCCTGCGGCGTGATGATCAACGGAGTGCCCAAACTGGCCTGCAAAGCCTTTCTGCGCGCCTATCCGCTGGGGGCAAGCATTGAGCCCATGGCGAATTTTCCGGTGGAAAAGGATTTGGTGGTGGATTTGACGGATTTCCTGGAATACATCCAGGCGCTGAAGCCATACATCCTGGGCAATGCGCGCAAACCGGAGGATGGGCCGAACCGCCAGACCCCGGAAGAACTGGCCAGATACTACAAGTTCTCCCTGTGCATCAACTGCGGGCTGTGCTATGCCGCCTGCCCGCAATTCGCCATGAACGCCGCCTTTGCCGGCCCCGGAGCCGTCACCCTCGCCCACCGCTATAACCTTGATTCGCGAGACCAGGGCCGGAGCGAGCGCCTGAAGCTCCTGAACTCCAAACACGGCGTCTGGGGCTGCACCTTTGTGGGCTATTGCTCTGAAGTCTGCCCCACACGGGTGGACCCGGCGGCGGCCCTGCAACAGTGCAAGGCGCAAAGCGCCCTGCATTTCGCGGCTTCCGTGCTGGACTGCGCGAAGAACAAGGAGGCCTGTCATGGCGAGCAAACGTAAACCTTACATCCGGGAAACCCGGGCCGACTGGTGGAAGAAGAATGCCCACTACCGTTTTTACATGCTGCGTGAAGGCACGGCGGTGTTCACCATCTGGGTGAGCCTCCTGTTTTTCATCTTGCTGGTTTCCCCCGCGTCCTTCACCCGCCTGACAGGCAACCCGCTGGTGATTGTCATAAACATCGCGGCCCTGGCGGCTTCCATCCTGCACAGCAAAACCTGGTTTGAACTCACCCCCAGGGCCCTGACCCTGGCGGCGGACAAAACCGCCAATCTGACGCGCCTGCTCTGGGGCGCGGCCATCGGCTTCACCATCCTGGTCCTGATTCTGTCTTTCATTTAGGGAAATAGGAGAAAGATACATGCGAGAAAACAAACGCAACCTGGAGCCGGTTTTCTGGAGCCTGTTCGGGGCGGGCGGCGCCTTGGGCGCTATCTGCGCCCCGGCGCTGATTCTTTCCCTCATGCTGCTGACCGGCCTGGGTCTGACCCAACAGGACGGCCTGTTTTACCGGTTTATGGGCAGCGCCTTCGGACGTTTCTTTCTTTTCGTCTTTGTATCCATGACGGCCTGGAGCGGCCTGCACCGCATCACGCATACCCTGCACGATTTGAAAATACACGCGATCTCGGTGCAGGGGCTATGTTACGGCGTAGCCGCGAGCCTCACCGCCCTCAGCCTGATCTTTCTCCTGGCGGGGTGATTTATTCGCCGCTACGGATGGCGGCGTAGGGCTCCAGACGGGTCGCGGCCAGGGCCGGGTACAGCGCCGTCAGGACGGCTATGACTACGGCCAGAACCATGACTGCGAATATATCGCGTAACGCCGCGCCCCCTAAGGACCAGTCCAGGGGAGTCGCGAAAGCAATAATCCCGGTATGGACGCCCAAAAGGCCGACACCCGCCACGCCCGCGCCGAACGCCGCCCCGACGCTTGCCAACAGGGCCGCTTCCCCCATGATCAGCCTGAAGACAAAAGAATTCCTGGCTCCCATAGCTTTCAGCAGGCCGAATTCCCGCCGCCGCTCATGGGCCGTCAAGGCGAACATGGCCCCGGTTACCAGGAGAGCGCCGAGGATGACCAAAAGCGTCGCCATGCCGAAGCCTCCGCCATCAAGAAGCCCGTACAACTGATTATTGATGGTTTTGAACATCTCCGGGCGGGGAAGGATTTCAATCCCGGCGATATTGACCTCCAGCCTGTTGGCCATGATATCCAGCGACACCCCTTGGCGCAGCCTGAGCAGCAACCAGGAGGGTTCCGCCGCGATTTCAGATCCCGGCCTGGGAATAAAAAGCGCCGTATCCATAAAGGAACCTGTCGGCAGCAGGCGGCCGCCCGCGCTTTGGGCGTCCGCCGCCGGTAGATCGCCGGGGAGTTCGTCCGCCTTTACCTTGGAGCCCAGCATCAGACCGCTGTCCTGTCCAGGGAATTGTTCCACGCTCCGTTTGTCCAGCCAGGGCCGCACAAAAAAATCCGTGGCCGGATCAAAACCGATGACGACCGCCTGGGTTTCCCCCGTCGTGGCAATCCCCAGGCGTTTTTGCGGAGTGACCGCCTCCAGTTCGGAAAAACTCCCGAGCTGTTCAAGGGCCGCGACCGGCACCACGCCTTGGACGGGTGGCCCCTTGCTCAGGTAAATATGCCCTCTTTCCTTGCTTCCCGTGGGGACAACGGCCAGATCCGGCCCGAGCATCCGGCGGCTGTTTTCCAATTCCCGCCAGAGACCGCCGGCCATAAAAAAAGTGAAAAGCTCCATAAGCACCGCGATGGCGACGGCGGCGATGATAATGGCGCTGTAGGCTTTACGGCCTTTCAGGTTTTTCAGCGCAAGACGCAGCATCTTGTCTCGTACCGTTCTTTACCAGACCGGACGCCGGCCCTCGTCACGCGCGCGCCTTCCACGCAGCCGGAGCCACAGCAAGACGGAAAGCGCCGCCAGAGACACGCCGCCGATCCCGCAAATGATGAGCAGAGGCGAAATATCCCGGCCTTGCTCCGGCATATCCAAAGACACGTCCGTATAAGAGAGCAGACCGAAGGTTGTGCCGGCGAGCAAAACCGGCGGGTTGGAGGAGAGCACATGAATCGTATGCGGAAAGGCGTTATCCAGGCCGGCATTGACGTCCATCCAGGACAGCCCTTTATCCGCGCTCCGGTAGATGCCGCCCCAAGCCCCGGCGTACACCAGGTTCGCCTGGGACGGATCCGCGGCCAAAGAAAAAATATGGATGTTCAGCAGGGAGCTTTCCTGCCAACTCTGCCCTCCATCCTGCGAGCGAAACACGCCTCCGCTGGCCTCGCCGACGTAAACATCCGTCGGCGTAGCCGGGTGGTAGGCGCCGGCAAGCACAACATCGGGATTTTCAGGATCAACATGCAGGGCCGTGATGCTCAGGCTGCTTAAACCCTCATTGACATCCTTCCAGGAAACTCCGCTGTTGCCGCTTTTGAAAACACCGGCTCCGCCTGTGCCGGCATAAAGATATTGCGGGTCTTGGGGGTTAATCGCAATGGTGTTGACATTGACCGTCCGCTTGAAGCCGGAGGACATGTGCCAGAACCTGCCGGCATTGGTGCTGATGGCCACGCCCCCAAGAATGCCCAGATAAACGAGGTTGGGATTCAAAGGGTTGATGGCGATACAGCGGACGGAGGTATTGGGCAGGCCATCGTTCATGGACTGCCAGCTCTGCCCGCCGTCGGAACTTTTGAAGAGGCCCAGCCCGTCATAGCCCACATACAATTCCTTGCTGTTATACCGGCTTATCGCCACGGCGCTGGGGGGAATATCCCGGGGCAGGGCCTCGCCCAAGCTATCCCAGGAAGCTCCTCCGTCAAGGCTCTTCAGCAGGCCCAGAGAGGTCGCAGCATACAGGGTTGAAGCCCGCGCGGGATCGCTGACCAGGGAAACAACATGGGTCTTGTCCAGGGCGATCTTATGCCACGCGTCTGTCTCGGCCAAGGCCGGGAGAGAGAAAAATTGGCAAAAGGCCGCCAGGACGATAATGCGTGTTATGCTATTCATGGATGTATAATCTTCCACTCCCGTTTAATTCGCACCAGGTCCATGCGCACCTCGGCCGTGTACGGTCCGAAGGCCATGGGCACAAAAATCCTGGCCTCCACAAAGGCCGTATCCTGCTCTATGGTTTCCCCGGCGATCTCCAGACGCATGTCCGGAGAATACATGTTCACCCGGTCAATAAATTGGTTGAAGGAATCGTGGTAATGCCGGAGGCTCACCAGAGCGTAGGCTTTTTCATAGTCCTGAAGCTTCAGGGCCGCGAAATATCGCTCGATCACCTGCCGGGGAGAAACCGGCGGCAGCCCGATGTTGTCATAATAATAACGAACTCCGGCCGCGCCCGCCGAAACCAGAAACAGCGCCAGAAGCAGCGCGAAAGCCTTTTTTTTCATCGTCATGCCGCTATTGCCCTCTACTGGCCGCGCCCGCCGGAGCGACTTCCGCCCCTTCGTACGGGATCAGCCGCCCGCCCTTCAAGGTGTACGCTTTGCCCAGATCCACATAATCCAGGGCGTGGGTCGCCATGACTATGGTCGTGCCCTGCCGGTTAATATCTTGAAATAAACGCATAATTTCGGATTCGGTCTTCTCGTCCAGATCTCCGGTAGGTTCGTCCGCCAGCAGAACGGGAGGGCTGTTGATCATGGCCCTGGCGATGGCCGCCCGGCGTTGCTGCCCGCCGGAAAGCTGGAAAGGATACAACTCCTCCTTGCCGCCCACACCCACCATATCCAGCAGCGACAAGGCGAATTTCCTGTCTTCCAGGTTGGGGCTGCGACCGCTGAAGGCAATGGGCAGAAGGATATTGTCCAGCATGTTCAGGGACGGCATCAGGCTGGGAAACTGAAAGATAAAGCCGAGTTTACGGTTGCGCAGGGAGGCCAGTTCCGGCTCGGAGAGCTTCCAGATATCCAGGCCGTCGATAAAGGCGCGCCCCTCGTCCGGCCTGGTCAGGCCGCCCATGGCGCTGAGCAGCGTGGTCTTGCCGCCGCCGGAGCGTCCGGTAATCACGGCGAAACCACCGTTTTCAACGCGCCAATCAAGCCCGTCCAGCACGGTCGCGTCCTTATAGCGCTTACTGAGCGCTTCTATCCGGATCATTATCGGCTATTCTCCTCTTCTGATGGCTTCGTAAGGTTCAGTCTGGCTGATGCGCCAGGCGGGATAGAGCCCACCCAGGCCGCCAGTGATCAGGGCCGCGAGCAGGATGAGACCGGCGGCCTTAAAAAAATATGGGGGATCCGGCCACATGTACAGGCTGCCAATCAGCTCCGCCATCCGGTCCCGACCGAGGCGGACCGCGACAAAGCCAAGCAGGACGCCGAGCAGCCCCCCAGCCCCGGAAATGCACACCGCCTCCAGGAGCACGAGCCGGAAAATGAAATTCTTTCTAGCACCCATGGCCATGAGCAGACCGATCTCCCGCATCCTTTGCCGCACCGACAAGAAAAACAGGCTGCCCGCAAGACTAAGCGCCAAAGCGCAGAAAACGCCGCCCGCCGCCAGAAGGACGTTCACCAGGCTATGCAGTTGCCGGCTGTAGGAGGAGATCAATTGATTGGCCGTAAACACCTTTACCTCAGGGATGCTTTGCTCGATCGCCAGAGCGGCGGCGGCCTGCTCCGCCCCTTTTTCCAACTTTATGAAAATGGCGGAAATCTGATCCCTTTTAACGGGCAGGGGATAAAGCGGCGAATCATTGGTCATCTGGTAGGCCGTATCCATAGTCAAAAAAACCGTATAATCCGCGCCCAGCCCGGTCGGTTCCAAAATTGTGCCCACGGTGAAAGGTTTACCCATAAAGACCAGGCGCTGGCCGATGGCCTTGGCCGGAGTGCCTACCACCGCCGAAATGACTTTGGCGCCCACGATAATCTGGTTATTCCGCAAAGGGGCTCCGAGTTTTTGCAAGACCCATGGGGCGATGGTAAAATCCCGTTGCGGATCAAACCCCACCAGGGAAACCTCCGAGTCGCAACAAGGGGCGCTCAGGCTGCGCAGAAAAATCTGGGCGCAGGTCCGCTCCACCCCCGGCGCGGCCCGCACCCTATCTTCAAGAGCGGCCGGCATGTAAAAGATGGTTGGACTACCGGCAATCAGGGCCGCTTCGGCTTCATCCCTGGCTTCGGCCGGCACGGCCACAAGATCCGCTCCCAGGCGTTCCAGGGCGGTTTGCAGGGTATGGCTGATCCCCTTGGAAAGCGCCACCGCCACAAAGAGCGTGGCGCAGGCCAGAAAAATACTGCCGATCATCACCCAGACGCGGAAGCGTTTACGTTTCAGCGTCTGCAGGGCCAGATAAAAAATTTGCCGCATGTCCGCCCTGATTTCTTCTTACCAGCCTGGCACATCGGCATCCATCATCCAGAAATACTGGGGATACCGGAAATGCAGAGACAACCATTTGTTGTCATAACGCCTGGAAAATTCTTTTATCGTGACCGGCGGCCGGGAGAAGGCTTCTCCGAAATCTTCCTTGTGGCAGGAGGCGCAGCTCCAGGCGGGCGTCGTGCTCCCTGTATGGTGCGTGTAAGTCGCCAGGGTCAGACAGAGGATCAGGCCGGTGAGGACCAGGGGCCATTTAATCCATATACTGCGCCTCTCCCGCCGATCTATGCAGGGCAAAAGAAGCAACCCCAGAATTACGGCCAGGGGAATCCAGAAGACTCCGAGCATTTCCTGGCTGTCCTGAAAATAGCGGGTCACCTGGAAAAATACGAAAAAGAGCCAGTCCGGCTGGGGAAAAGGCGAGGTGGTAATGGGATCCGCGAAGTCCGGCTTCTGAATGCCGAAAGCCGCCAATAAGCCGAGCAAAAGCGACGCTCCGGCAGCCGCCACGAAGTTCCAGGACGTTACAATCCGGATTTGCCCATGGCGGCGCATGACCAGGAAATGCGCGGCCAGAGCCGCGCCTGTCAGCAAAGGAAGAAGCGCAATGTGCAGGACGAACCAGCGGGCGACAGGCACCGCTCCGCCCGGAGTATCGGATGAAATAAGCCAGTCCAGCGCGCCGGAAAAGAGCGGCAGATCCTCCAGCCAGTTCCCCATGGTCAAGGCCGCCCAATAGGCCCGGAAATCCCAAGGCAAAAGATAACCGGTCACCACAAAAGCCACGATCAGCGGCAAAAGCAGGATGCCGGAAAGCCAAGTCAGGGTCCGCGGCTTCCGGTAAGCCCCGCTCCAGATCATATGCAAAATATGAACCGCCAGCAAAAGCGCCAAGGCCGGCGCTCCCCAGCGGTGCAGCGAGCGCAGAAAAACGCCCGACGAAAGTTCATTTTCAATAAAGACTACGCTTCTCCAGGCCTCCACCGGAGACGGCTGGTAAAACAGGGCAAGGTAAAGGCCCGAGAGCGCCTGTAGCAGAAAAACAAACAGGATGAGACCGCCCAAGCCGCCCCACCGCGATATTTTTTGTTCCATGTTAACGCCGCCCCGCATTTCCGGCGGCCGGGGGCATGCCCCCGGCCGCGCTCCTTGGTTATCTCTTATCAGCCTTCAACAATAAACCAGCCGCGCATTTCCAGATGCAACGGACCGCAGAAATAAGAGCAGAACATGGCGAATTTGCCTTCCTTGTCGGCGACAAATTCAAAGACCACGGACTTGCCCTGCGGCACGCCCCAGTTGGTTTGCAGGCCGTATTCGTTGATGATGAAACCATGTACCGGGGCCGGGTCATTGGTCAGTCCCGTGGCCTGGTCGATATTGGTCAGGATGAAGCGCACCTTATCGCCCTTCTTGACCGTGACTGTGTCGGGTTTGAAGCCGTAGCTGAATTCCTGTATGCGGACTTCGACCACGCCGTCCGGGCGCTTGCTGACGCCGGGAGCGCCCTTGTCTTCAGGAATCAGCCTGGCCACGACATTGGGATCCCGGTGCGGAGGCCAGAGGGAGTCGTGTCCTTCCTTCGGCAGAGGAGCCTTCAGGTAGCCGAGCACCGCGTCCGCCTTGATAATCTTGGCGTTATGCGGCTCCGGCACTGTGGCCGCCCTGGCGATCACCTCTTCAGTGGCGAGGTCGATCAATTCCACGTTAGTGGGATCCTGGTTGGAAATGGAGCCCGCGAACAGCCCGGTGGAATACTTGTTGAACACGGCGATATACTTGCTGTCGGGCGTAATTTGCAGATGGCCAGGACGGTAATGGACGGGAATCTTTTTCACCAACTCCATTTTTTCCACGTCAACCTTGGCCACGGCATTGTCCACGAACAGAGTGGTATAGGCCCATTTGCCGTCATTGGTGAACACGGTATGCAGGGGACCGGGGGCCGCGCTCTTCGCGAAGCCGGGAACGGCCGGGGTCAGATCGATTTCCTTGATGACTTCCATCTTGCTGATATCGATGACCGGGATATTGCCGGAAAGCTTGCCGGCCACAAAGGCGTATTTTCCGTCCATGGTCAGGTCAATGCCGTGCGGATTCTTGCCGGCGGGAATGAACTTGACCCGCTTGAAGGCATCCGTCTCTATGACATGCACGCCTGAACGGTAATAGTCCGTGGCCAGACAGTATTTGCCGTCGTGGGTGACCAGCAGGTAGTCCGGGGCCGATTCCTGTCCGTCGGACACGTCAATGACCTCCACCTTGCCGCTGGCGATATCGATCTTGGCCATTTTACCGGACAGTTCACCGGTGGCGAAAAGGGTTTTGCCGTCCGGGGTCAGGGCGATGTGGTGCGGTCCGAAGGGGCCGGGGATATTGATCTTGCGGATCAATTCCTGGGTGGAGATATCCACGATGCCCACGGCGGAATCGCCTTTATCGTTGATAAAGACGTACTTGCCGTCCGGGGTGCCGTTGGTTCCCGGCTTGTTGCTGCCGGAAAACACGGGTTCGTGGGTATCCACCCCTATGGGAATAAGCTTGAAAGTCTGCAGGCTGGGCAGGCCGATGACCTGCAAGGTTCCGGAAATGCCGCCGGAAGCGAAGATGACCCAGTCATCCTTGGCCTGCTGGGCGGCCAAGGCGCTACCCGCCGTGCCCATGACGAGTAGCAGCCCGAGGGCGCCAATGAACGACCGTATGCCTTTGCCTTTTAAATTCATAATCTTTCCTCCTCCTCTGGTTCCATATACATTAAAAAAGAACGCTCCAAACACAATACCCGAAAACTGCGCGGCGGCGCCGACCCGTTCCTCCTTTGCCGCTGCCTCAGCGGCGGAAAGCTATTTCTTGCGCGCGAGGAAGGCGGATATGGCATGCCTTTCTTCATCGCTCAGGGGAACTTTCGACATTATGGTAGTCTGACTGACGATCTGCGGGGTGATAATAACCCGTTCAATATATACCCGGTTGACCCGCGCCCCCACCTGTGTCAGGTCCGGGGCCATAAATCCTCCCTTGCCATGCATGCTGTGGCATAAAACGCAGAATCTGTTGAAGAGATCCTCTCCCTCCGCCAATTGTTGTTCCTGGATGGGCGGCAGATCCATGTGCAGATCCGAATCTTCCACCACCGCCAGCATGGTCAGCGCGACAATGGACAGTATGGCGAAAACCCCCAGGGCGAGGGAACGTGGCCTTTTGCTGAGCCGGGTTTCTTCCCCCCGGTCCAAAAAGGGCCACAGGAGGAGAAAAAGCGTCGCCAGCGCGGGGACGACAACGGTGCCAACAACAATGAACGATCCCTTAAAATATTTCAGCAGTTGGAAGAGAAAGAGAAAATACCATTCCGGACGCGGCACATAGGCGGAATCGCTGGGATCGGCGATTTCCTCAAGGGGCATCTGCCAGAGCAGGGCCAGGAGGGCCAGGACGAGCAGCGCCCCAAAGGCGACCAGGGCCTCCATGAACATATGATTAGGATAGAAGGGGTAAGAATTCTTGCCCGGATCAACTGAGGAGGAAGTTTTATTCACAGACATGTTCGACCACCTCAGAGGGGATGGGAGATGCCCTGGCGCCGCACCATGAAGAAATGCGCCGCCAGAAAAAGGATCAACAAACCCGGCAAAAACATGACATGGATCACGAAAAAGCGCGTCAGGGTGAGCATGCCGACCTCGCTGCCGCCGCGTAGGGCGTCGGCCAGGAAACCTCCTGCCAAGGGGACGCCTTCCAGGATGTTCAGTCCCACGGTGGTAGCCCAGTAGGCCTTTTGATCCCAGGGCAACAGATATCCGGTAAAGCCCAGCCCCATGACAATGAACAGAAGGAATACTCCGGCCACCCAGTTGAGTTCGCGCGGATTTTTATAGGACTTGGTGAAGAACACGCGCAGCATGTGCAAAAATACCATGAGCACGGCGGCGCTGGCCCCCACCCGGTGCAGGTTGCTCACAAAACCGCCGAAAGCCACTTCATTTTTGATATAGCTGACACTGGCGTAAGCGTGATCCGGGGAAGGAACATAATAAAGCATCAAAAACGCGCCGGTCAGAATTTGCATGAGGATGACAAGAAAGCTGATCCCCCCGAAACAGTAAATAAAGGCCGAGCGCGTTTTCAGCGGGTTGGCGTGGTCCGGAACCGGATGATCCGCAATTTTTCTGAGCAGGGGAGTGAGGTCGAGCCGCTGATCTATGAACTGATAAATTTTGCCCACAGCTATGCCTCCCGGATAAAAATGCTTCCGTCTTCAACCTTGGAAGCAAGCTGCGTCAAGGGACGGGGCGGCGGACCTTCCAAGACCCGGCCCTGGAGATCAAAGACCCCGCCGTGGCAGGGGCAGCGGAATTGATTGGCCGTGGCATCCCAATCCACGCCGCAGCCCAGGTGGGGGCAACGATTGGAAATGACGGTGAACGCGCCGTCGCCGTTTTGCACGATAAAGGCCATTTTCCGCGTCGCCACCGTGGTCCAGCCATCTTTACGCTCATACTGGTAAGTCACCTTGGTGGGGCGACTGTCTTTCAATTCCGCCAGCGCGATAAGGGGAATCCAGTCTTCATGCCTGTCCCGCCCACGCGTCGGCGACAAGGAAAAACCCAACAGGGGAATGCCCAGGCCCAGGCCGAAGAACGCGACCACGGCCTTGATCCCGTTGGCGAGAAATCCTCGTCTTGAACTGGTTGTTTGTTTCTCACACAGACTCATGAACGCCTTCCTCCTATCCCCGTACTTAGACACATCATAAACTCTGTGCAGTTTAAATGTCAAAACGTTCTTCACGATAATCACCTTTCTAATCTAAGCCCTTGTTTTCCCCGATAGATTCCCTTAGTTTGAAATACTTTCCGGTGGACGCGCATGATCAATTACCTCAAAGTCTTCGGGCTTTCCCTCTTCCTGCACTCCCTGGCCCTGGGGCTGCTCCTGGCGGCAGGCGGCAGGCAGACGGGGTCCGGCGTTTACCCGAGACTGGACCTCGCCCGGCTGGAAATCAGCTCCCTTCCTGACAATGCCGGCCTGAAAACAGAGACCGCCCGGCCTGAAAGGGAATCAGCCGGCCTGTACGCGGACGAACCTGACGAGCAGGAGGCCATCGCTGAGAAGGACTCGCCGCCCAGGACGCGAGCCGTTCCCTTGCCCGGCGGACAGACCGGGCGGACAGACCAGGACGCCCGATACGGAAACAACGCGCACATCGCCCCAGGCGCGGCCGCCGGCGAAACGGAAACCGGCCTGTACCTGGAGACGCAATTTCAAAACATCCTGCAATACGTCCGCCGTCACCTGATTTACCCTGAACGGGCCAGACGCCTGGGCTGGAGCGGCACGGCCACCGTCACCTTCGTCATTACCCAGGACGGCGGAGTGGAAGAGCTGGCCCTGCGCGAAAGCAGCGGGCAGGCCGTGCTGGACCGGGCCGCCAGGGAGGCCGTGCTGGCCGCCGTTCCCTTTCCCCCTCCGCCGGTCCGGGCGCGCATCGTCCTGCCCATTGCCTTTAAGCTGAATTGAAGCGGATGGAGCGGATTGCGACGGAAGCCCGAGACTAAACATCTAATATATATTTCGCTATGGCCGATATGCTTTTTAGGCGAGACCGCTTTTATCCAGAGGCTATATGACTATTAACGGGTTACTAAATTCCCTGGGTTCGCTGGCCGATTTTAGGACGACCGAATTGCCCAAGGGCAATACTGTTGAGGAACAAACATCCCCGCCGGCAAGCCGGAAGACGGCCGGGGTGTCCTCAAACAATCCCATGCTCAGGAATTTCGTTTCTTCTGAACGCGGTTTTTCGCGCTATGTCGAGGGAACCCTTGCAAATTTCGGGATAAATAAATCTATAGAAGTCAGTAAGCAAGGCAACACCTTCTTTGCCATTATGCAGACGACAACGGCCGAATATGAAAATGCCAAGACCTTAGGCGAAAAGCATGTTGCCTTGAAGCGGGCGGATAAGGGGCTCATTTCCCACCAGACGAACCAAGTCTGGGAAAACGCGGAAAAAACGCACCTCAAGCGGAATGAAGACGATATCGAAAAGAGAGCTAAGGGGGCTATGGCTCCAAAGGATGCCGCCGGGAACTTGACCAACAGCGCCCCGGACAGCGGAACCCATACAGCCGAAATACATATCCCGTCCGGCACAGAGACTGTTTCCGATATGCCGGAGCCCACACCTCAAATCATAGCTCCTTCCATTCCCGCGCCATCCAATCCGGCAGGCGGCATAGCGCCTTACCCCGGCGATGCAAGCAGGGCTTGAAACGTAAATTTGGAGACTTGAAGATATAGTCAGGTTGGCGGATTAGATTTCATGGCATAAAAATTACTTGCAAAGTGTTTGGGTTCATATATAGAAATTTATCTGAATATCGCGGTATTTAAGGAGAAGATGGTATGAATTTTGCTCTCTCTCTCTCTCTCTCTCTTAACACCGTCCCATAACGCGCACGCATCCAAGCGTAGCGTGGTTTTTCAAGTTAGAGCATTCTGATGAAGAATGCTCTATATTTTGGGGATTGCCTCGATGTACTGCGCAATTTATCTTATGAAAGCGTTGACCTGATTTATCTTGACCCGCCATTCAATTCAAAAGCTGATTACAATATTCTCTATAAAAACCCTGCCGGTGATAAAAGTAAATCGCAAATTGAAGTATTTCAAGATACTTGGCACTGGAATGAACAGTCTGAGCAAGAATTTACCAATATTTTGAAACAAAAAAATACTGATGTTTCCGCGCTACTCACCGCTATGAGAAGTTTTCTTGGTGTAAATGATATGATGGCTTATCTTGTTATGATGACAGGCCGTTTGTTGGAATTGTACAGAATTTTGAAGCCAACCGGCAGTTTATACTTACACTGTGATCCGACAGCTAGTCATTATTTGAAAATTGTAATGGATTCTGTGTTCGGGAAAGAGAATTATAAAAACTGTATAAGCTGGAAAAGGAGCGGAAGAAGATCAAGTATAAGTAAAAGTTATAGACGCGCACATGATGAACTACTTTTTTACAAGAGATCAGATAGCTTTTATTTTAATATTCAATATGAAGAATTTGATGAAACATTATTAAAAGCGTATAACAAATGCGATGCTAGAGGAGATTATCAATCAGTACCACTGATGGCAAGTGGCATACGCAAAGGGGAAACAGGACAAATTTGGCGTGGATATGATCCCAATATTCGTGGTAGGTCTGGAATGCACTGGCTTACCACCCATGATAAACTTGAAAAATATGTGAAACAAGGCTTGGTAGAGTTTCCAACTAAAGAAAATGGAGTGCCGCGGTTGAAATACTACCTCGATCAAAACAAAGGCATTCCTCTTTCTGATTTTTGGGATGACATAAGTTTGATCCATTCAATGGGATCAGAATCTCTTGGGTACCCCACCCAAAAGCCTCTTGCCTTGCTGGAGCGCATTATTCAAGCCAGTAGCAATGAAGGCGACATCGTCTTAGACCCTTTCTGTGGTTGTGGCACGGCTGTTCACGCCGCACAAAAACTTAACCGCCGTTGGATAGGCATAGATATTACCCATCTTGCCATAAGCCTCATTGAAAAACGTTTGCGGGATGCTTTTCCGGATGTGCAGTATGATGTACATGGTACTCCAAAAGACATTGAAGGCGCATATGATCTTGCAATGCGTGGCAAATATCAGTTTGAATGGTGGGCCTGTTCGCTTGTAAATGCTCAACCATATAAAGATAAAAAGAAAGGCGCGGATGGCGGTATAGATGGTATTATCTATTTTCAGGATGAACACAATGCCCAGCCGAAAAAAATCATTGTTTCAGTGAAAGGCGGAAAAAATATAGATGTAAAAATGATCCGCGAACTTGCCCACGTTATTGATAAAGAAAAAGCCGAAATAGGGCTTTTTGTTGCCCTTGAAAAACCGACAAAACCTATGAAAACAGAGGCGATAGCGAAAGGACTTTACTCCTGCCCGCATAATGGAAAACAATATCCCAAAATACAAATCCTCACCATTAGGGGCTTGCTAGAAGGAACGGAAAGGCCGGAGTACACCGATTTGCAAAGTGGGAGCCTGACTTTTAAAAAAGCAGAACGCGCCAAAATTGCAGGCCCTAGTCAGGCGACATTATTATAATAATATCTTCAAGCATATAATTCCTCACAATACGCATTTTTGTTTCAAGTTTTTCATTGTTTTCTATAATATTCCCCTTGATTTCAATAGCAATTCGCATGATTATATTAAAACAGTATAATCATGTGGGATGATATTTATGTTCTCAAAAAATTGATATTGACGTAAGCTTAAAAGTGACCTAATTTTCAATTCAAGACAAAATGTTTATACTGTTCAAGATGTACAATACGATAAATGGGTTAAAATTTGGGGTGAACATGCCTACATTCCTTTGAACAAAAATGGAAATGAAGACACAAGCCTGATAACTGACGATCTACAAACACAAGATGAAGAACGCAGGAAGGCAATTTTGAAAGAAGATGAGGCGCGTGGGGATGTGGCCCTCATTGAAGCCTATGAAGCTGGATGCTTAACCTGCGGAATTGCGGCCATGCCGGACGACGGCAGATCGTTCTTAGGGGAAAAAACTTGGCGAAAAATTCAAAATTTTACGGCTATGCGGGACGAGTTGCCGAGGCCCGGAAAAAAGCCCAAATATTGATTATGCTGTTTTCATAAAAATTAAGAACTTGAAACTGGGGCACTACCGAAGTATGTCCATAAGCATAAAAACCCTAGGCCACCTTTCTCCTGAACATGGCGTAGGCAATGGCCGTGCTGCCGGCGATAATGGCCAGCATGGGCCATATGCTCTGCCAGAGCACATGGATGCCCGCGTCTTTCAGG
>Ga0082212_10001400_pt1 | contig 35533 bp, 24 predicted proteins | sample TergutNt197P3_FD_71548 | JGI IMG/M metagenome (GOLD analysis project Ga0082212, IMG submission 71548) | Neocapritermes taracua P3 segment gut microbial communities from Petit-Saut dam, French Guiana - Nt197 P3 | ecosystem: Host-associated > Arthropoda: Insects > Digestive system > Gut ...
TCGGGCAATAATCTTTTGTTTTTTTAGTATCTGTTGGCCAACGGGAGGAACGGGTCCCGGATAGCTTAAGACAGTGATGCAGTCCTTAAATATTTGAACCTCAATGGGACTTCTTAATTCATAACTCTTATGATACAGATCATTAGCGACAAACTCTCGAATAGCTACGGGCGGATTCATTGGGATATCCACCTTTATAAAACAACTAATTTTTTCATTTACAGGAAGATTTGAACTGATACAGTCTACTGAATATGTGTCGCTTTATGCAGTGAAACAAACGCTAATACTCTCAGCCACCGAATTGCAAATTAGACGGTGGACAGTTAAATATTCAGTATCGAAACTGACATTAATTTGGAATTGATAATTAACTCTGTTCCCATACTATTCCATCTATCAACAGGTTTTATTTCTGCAATTGAAATGTGTGATTTGTGTTTTAAGTAATAATTTTCTAAATTCTTTTTATATGATTTACGGTTATATTCGCGTAAGTACCGACAGGCAAACTGTCGAAAATCAACGGTTTGAAATAAATCGTTTTTGCGATACACAACAGATTATTGTGGATCGCTGGCTCGAAGAAACAATTTCGGGTACGAAAAAACTTGATGACAGGAAACTCGGCAAGCTCCTTCGCAAAATGAAGCGGGGCGACATCTTGATATGCAGCGAACTGTCTCGACTTGGTAGAAATCTTCTAATGATTATGGGCATTCTTAACGAATGTATGAACCGTGATATACAAGTTTGGACTATCAAGGACAATTACCGATTAGGTAGCGACATCAACAGTAAGGTGCTGGCATTTGTTTTTGGTTTAAGCGCCGAAATTGAACGCAACCTGATTTCGCAACGCACAAAAGAAGCGTTGGCTCGCAAACGTGCTGAAGGAGTTGTACTCGGTCGTCCAAAAGGCAGTAAAAGCAAGGTTAAGAAACTTACCGGCAAGGAAGCAGAAATCAAAAAACTACTTGAAAAAAAGGTTTCCAAGTCGGCTTTGCACGTATTCTTGGCGTACATCGGCTTACAGTAGCAAATATGGAAAAGGACATTATTGGCGGTAATAATACAGGCAATTAGTGTGTACAATAATCCGGCGTTTTTGTGCGGAAAAATGTGATTGAGTGTTCTTTTGGAACTGATTCTTGGGTTATTCTTTCGCCCATTGAACAGAGTATAAAGCGTAAGATTGAGGCAGTTGGCACGCCTTTGTGTGATTGGGACATTAACATTTATCGAGGCGTTCTTACTGGCTATAACGAGGCTTTTATCATTGACAGTATTACCAAAGAAAGATTGATTGCCGAAGACCCCAAATCTGCCGAAATTATACGACCAATTCTTTTGTCCCGTTGTTTTTTACAGTACAAGCGAGTGTTTTTTGTCGGTTTTTATTATTCTCGAACATTAAAATATTCGTATCGACGGTGGCACTTTCAAACACACCTGCTCCCAAATCAACAAGTAATTTTGGGTTGGCGTTTTCTGTAAAATATTTTCGCGGATTTTCTCCATTGCCTTGCCTGCCCTCATCCATTTGTTGGAAGTAATAAAACAGAGGTGCCCTTTTTCAGCAGTTGATTGCCACGCTCGTAAAAGAGTGCGTAAATGTCGCCCATTCGCGAGAATGAATCAAAAGAACTTTTTTTCAATTTTTTCTTAACGTCTTTTCTGTATGAATATTTATCAGCCAAAATTCCTTGATTGTCATGCAATTAGCATCGCTTTACAAACCGGTCTGTTTGCTAAAATATTGGAGCGTATCAACCGCCTTATCGATATCTTCCTTTTGGACGTAGGTTTGCGTGGCATGGAATCGGATGGCAAAGCGTCCGTCAACTTTTGTATGCGAAAGGTAGATTTTACCGGAGGCATTGATGGCCTGCAACAGTTTTTCGGAAACAGCATCGTCGTCGGCTTTGGCGCGAAAGAGGGTGAAACCAAGAAAGGCCGGTTTCAGCAGCAGCAGTTCGTCCGACTGTGCAACCTGCGCTGCAAAATATTCGTTGAGCGTTATCTGCTCCCTGAGTCGTTGGCGAATACCTTCGAGGCCGAAACCGCGCAGGACAAACCACAGTTTGAGCGCGCGAAACCGTCGTCCGAGCGGTATGCCCCAATCCCTGTAATCGTTTACCGTCCCATGCGTAGCCGTCTTGAGGTATTCGGGCAATATGTCGAACGTCCGTATGAGCAGCGAGGTGTCCTTGACGAAATACAGCGAGCAGTCGAAATTGACAAACATCCACTTGTGCGGGTTGAACACCAGCGAATCCGCCTGTTCAATCCCGCGACAGATGTGACGGTACTCGGGCAGCAGCATCGCCGTGCCGGCAAATGCAGCGTCGACATGCAGCCATACGTTGTATTTGGCACAAATAGCGGCTATTTCCGTCAAGGGGTCTATTGCGAGCGTTCCGGTCGTGCCCATCGCCGCAACGACGCAGACGGGCTTCAGCCCCTTTGCGAGGTCGTCGCAGATGGCCTTTTCGAGCGCTTCGGGCGACATCCTTTGCGCGGCGTCGGTTGCAATCTTGACCAAGTTGTTGCGCCCAATGCCCGCCACGCCCACGCCTTTTTCGATTGACGAGTGCGCTTCGGACGAACAATAGACGCGCAGCCCCTGTGGCACGCCGTCGAAGTTCGACGTGAATTGCGTCGCACGCTCGCGGGCTGTGAGGATGGCTACCAGCGTGGCCGACGAGGCGCTGTCCTGAATGACACCCTTGAAACCGTCCGGCAGCCCGGCAGCCGAGGCCATCCATTCGGTCATCCGCTCTTCGAGTTCGGCGGCGGCGGGCGACGTCTCCCACACCATGCACTGCGCCCCTATCGCCGCTGTGGCCATCTCGCCCAGCAGCGATTCGTAGGAACTGTTGGCCGGGAAATAGGCATGAAAAGAAGGATGTTGCCAATGCGTGATGCCCGGAAGGATGATCGAATCCATGTCGTCCAGGATCGCGCCGACATCCTCTCCCTGAAGCGGCGCCTGCGCAGGTATCCGGTCATAGACCTCGCGGGGCTTGACGGTCGATTTGACGGGCAACTCCCTCAAACGCTTAAAATAGTGGTCGATCCATTCAACTACCTGACCGGCTTTCTCTTTGAAATTTTCTTGTGTTATCATACAATTGTCTGTTTGTTTCGCTATTTTTCATGCCACAAATATAGATGAAATTTTTGAGATCACACACTGACGGATAAAAATTTCCTGAATTGCTACGTTTATTTCGACTTCGCTCAATAACCAAATTGAATTGTACGCTTTTTTTTGAATTTGTTTGCTTTTGAAAAAATCTTGCCTTACTTTTGTAACCGCAAGACTGCGCAAGACTGAATGATACGCTCATGATGGCGCATGTTGTCAGTTATTATGCTGTCTTTTAACTTGTTAATTGATTATTAAAACGAACTATTGAAAGCTATTGACCATGCGTAAATCGAGTATCTTATGCGGCGTTTCTTTGTTGAGCACGGTTGTTGTGTCGTGCGGCGACAAAAAAATACCCGAACACCCCAATATCATATATATTCTTGCCGACGACTTGGGATATGGCGATGTATCGGCCTATTTCCCACAGGGTAAAATAACAACAACCCATATCGACCGGCTGGCGTCGGAAGGGATGCGTTTCACGGATGCCCACGCGCCATCCGGCGTGAGTACGCCAACGCGTTATGGCATCCTGACCGGAAGCTACTGCTGGCGGAGCCAGTTGAAAACCGGCGTCTTGCAGGGATATGGCCGTTCGCTGATAGCACACGACAAGCATACCGTGGCTTCATTGCTCAAGGAACATGGATATGCGACGGCGGTCATCGGGAAATGGCATCTGGGGCTCGACTGGCAACTGAAAGATGACAGGCAATTATCGGTCGATAAATTGGAAGCACGCTATAAAACAGGTGATTTCATCATCAATCTACCTTCCGAAATGATTGATTTTTCTAAACCGCCGCTCAACGGGCCAACAAGCCACGGATTTGATTATTCGTACATCCTGCCGGCTTCGCTCGACATGGAACCGTACTGTTACCTCAGAAACGACACGCTGACGACGCCTCTTAACGGATATACGGAGGGGAACGACCTCAACACCGGCGCTACGGGCGCTTTCTGGCGTGCGGGACGGATGGCCGAAGATTTCGACTTCATGGATGTGTTACCCAACTTTACCCGGCAAGCGGTTCAATACATCCGCAAAAGCGCCGAAAAGAAACAGCCTTTCTTCCTCTATTTCCCCATGCCGGCGCCCCACACGCCCTGGCTGCCAACCGCCGAATTTGAAGGCAAGAGCGGCGCAGGCGATTATGGCGATTTCGTGACCATGACCGACGACATGGTAGGCCAACTGCTGAAAGCAGTGAAAGAAGCCGGTATTGAAGAGAATACAATCATCATCTTAACAAGCGATAACGGCCCCTATTGGCAATCCCGTATGATAGCGAAATATGATCACCGGGCTGCGGGCAACTTCAGGGGAATGAAATCCGACGCCTGGGATGGAGGTCACCGCATACCGTTTATTGTAAAGTGGCCGGGACATATCGAAGCCGGTTCAGTAAGTAATGCGCTCACCGTATTAACCAACCTGATGGCAACCGTAGCCGAAATTGCCGGCGTCGATGCCAATCAATTACCCGGCGACGATTCCCATAGCATTTTACCTGTACTGCTGGGACAGACAAGCGACGTGCCCAACCAGAAAGCTATTGTTCAACATTCGGGAAGAGGGCATTTTGCCATCAGGACGGGCGAATGGAAACTCATTCAGGGAAAAGGATCGGGCGGTTTCAGTACAACGCCTGCCGAAGAGGCATTGATGATCGAAGATGGGCAACTCTACAACATGAACGACGACCCTTCTGAAACCATCAACCTGTTCGCAAATAGAAAAGACGTCGTGCAAGATTTATCAATACTTTTGGAGGAAATAAAAAAACAAAAATAATCATGACAGTCACACGTAGGAATTTTATCAAGTCGACCGCAGCATTTGCTGCAGGCGCAGCATTGAACAGGGCGGACTTTTCGCATGCCGCCGAGAAGAAACAGCCTGAAGGTATGCCGACACGGGAATTATTTACCTTCGGCATGGAAATACAGTGGAAGGATGGCCCTGTATGCGATGCGGATAATGTACAACCGATCAAGTGGTATCAGGTAAGTACAAGCGACGACACCTGGAAGGTAGGCAATGATGAGGTGTTGATCAGTACCGGAAAACCCATAGGCGTTGTTCGCAGTGAGCATGAATATGAAAATTTCATCATGCACGTTGAATGGAAACATTTAGAGACCGGTGGAAACTCGGGCACATTCATCTGGAGCAAGGCAATAGCAAGAGAAAACGGACTGCCGAGTGATGGACTGGAAGTGCAAATGCTGGATTTGGGGTATTTGGAGCTAATGGCTCAAAAAGGAAAAATATTACCCGACTCGTACATTTCCGGCGAATTATTCGGAATAGGAGACTTGAAAGTTGAACACGATAATCCATCCCTGAATAACCAAAGGAGCAGAGGAACCGAACTTCGCTGTAAAGGTAAAGGCGAATGGAATATTTATGACGTCGTATGTGTTGACGGTACTGTCAAATTATCCATAAACGGAAAATTCGTAAACGGCGTCAGCAAGGCAACACAAAAAAAAGGATATATCTGCTTGGAAGCCGAAGGCTCGGAAATACATTTCAGAAATTTTAAAGTCGTGCGGCTTCCGTGAAAGATTTATTACGGCATGACTTCCAAACCCAGTCTCCACTGCCTTCGACGAATGTGATTTTTTGTTTCTTGAGGTCGTATCGGATGATGCCGACTTGGTCGATTGAACGCATTGTCGCCATGAAATGCTTCGTTACGATGTATCCTGCCACGATGAGTTTGCCTTTTGGCGGCAGTTGCGGTTCGGGGTGATAGTTTAATGCCGACCGCTCGAATGTTTGTCTTTGCGCGTTCTGTTCGGGTGTGATTTTCCCCCAGTGATCGCGGTTGCCCACGTTCTTCAGTTCTAAATAATGTACGTTCTTGCCTAGCTTGCGGGCTTTTTCGACAAAGGTGCGCGAATGACTTGCGGGAACGCGAATGTCGGTTTCGCCATGACTGATGTATGCAGGCGTAATGATGTTCTTTACCGTAGTTATCCCGCTTCTCGAACGGTAGGCTTCTGCATTTTGTTCGGGAGCGCCACCGATCCATACATCCATTTCGTCGCGAAACTCGCCAATCACGCTGTCCTGCTCGTACCACAAGGCATAGTCGCTGATGCCACACGCAATCGAGGCACTGCAAAACAGGTCGGGGAACTTGCCGATAAGGGCGAACCCGTTGCCGCCGCCACCGCTTCCGCCCATGTAATACACTTGTGCAGGATCGGAAATGTATGCTTGATAATGTGCCAAGAGATACAGATAGGCATCGTAGAAGTCGTATAGTTCCCAACCGTTGCAATCGGGATCGCCCGTAGAGTATTTTCGTCCGCGCATGTCGACCTGTACGGTAAGAAAGTCGGGATAAGGACTTTCAGGACTTGACGGAGGCGCCACCGACATGTGCCAGCCATGCGAAAGCAGCAGGACAGGCGACGGTTTTACAGGTTTGTATACGACGACCGCAAACTCAACGCCATCCGTAACGGTTGACGGGATACGGAAAAAATCTACCTTTTCGGACTTGAAAAAGGTTTTGCCGCCGTCATTGAACTGAATGTCTTCGAAAAGTGAATCTACGGTTACCTGGCAAATCAAGGCGCTACAGTAGACAACAAACAGGGTGGAAAGGGTGAATTTTTTCATAAGATGTTGGTTCAAAGGGTTTCACGGAGGTTCACGGAGGTTCACAGAGATTCACAGAGATTTCTTTTGCGCTACCAAGGGCTTCGCCCAAAATGCCACGCTAAATACCACTATCAAGGGTATAAAGAGGTAATGCAACGATGCGCCCAGTCCGACGACATCGCCCATACTCCCAATAATTACAGGCCCTAATGCACCGCCGAAGGCTGCTGTAAACATGAAACCTGAAAAAACTTCATGGTGTTTCGTAACCGAGTTGAACGCCAATGACATGATAACAGGCCAGAATACCGCCTGAAACAACGAAATAAGCGGGAAGGCGATTTTTGAAACCGGTGTTGTGCCGTGTAATGCAAAAAGTAGTGTTATCATAGCGCCTGCGGTCAGAACGGCAAGAACCTTACGGCTATCGAAAAACCGGAGCATTATCAAGCCTGTAAAACAACCGACAATGGCCATCATCCAATAGAATGACAGTCGGGAAGCGCCTTCCGTAAGCGGATCGAGACCGTGCACATCCTGAAAAAATTTTGACATCCATGCCAAAATTCCCTGATCAAAACTTACACAAGCCACCATCGTAAGAAAATAGAAAAACACATATTTGTTGCGGAACAACTCCTTATAGGCTTGCGTCCCGGTTGGCGCAGATGCGATTGTCTTCACTTGACTGGGGAACCGAATAAAAAACGTCATCACTAACATGAACAGTATGTAAAGAATCAAAAGCCAGTAGGCCGACGTCCATTCAAACCCATTTGGTATCACGGTCGAGAGCATGTTGAGCGGGAAGAAACGGGCGCCATGGAGCATGTTGGAGGTCAGCCACGAATAAATGACGGGACTGCATAAAGCCCCCACACTGTACATTAACTGGTTGAGGGTCGTATGAAAGGCCAAATTTTCGGCGCCGCAGACATTGCGTATCAACGGCAGGGCGGTCACCTGCATGATGGCTGCGGCGCTACCCGTGAGGAACAGGGAGACAACCGACGTCTGATATCTCAGGAAAACGACAAACATCGACAGGCCGACGAAAGCCGACAGCAAGGCGAAGACGAGTATGTTGCGCGACGAATATTTGCTGGCGATAATGCCGGCAGGAATGCAGAGCAGTGTGAACGCCAGAAAATAGGCAAAAGGCATCACCGACGCCAATCCGTAATTGATTTGAAAACTTCGTATGATCTCGGGAATCAAGGCGCTCAACATGGATTCGAGTAACCCTACCAGAAAAAACATCAGGTTGAGAAAAACAATCAATTTTACATTGTTTACGGAATGTGCATGACGTTGATCAGGTCTCATGTTCTGATTTTACTGCCCCAGCGTGCAAAGTACAGGATAAACAAATAACACGGTAATGCAACCGTGTAGGCCAACTGATAGCCGATTTTTCCTGCCAGAAAACCAAAGATGAGAGAGATGATGCCGGCGCCGATAATACCTGTTACCAGCAGCGACGAGCCTGTTTTCGTAAATTTACCCAGGTCGGCAATGGCAAGGGGCCAAACGGCAGGCCATAACAGCGCATTGGCTAATCCCAGTACAGGTATCATATAAATGGAAGCGGTGCCCGGGATGATTAATAAAATCAGCGTGGCCAGCACGCCCAAAAAGGTAGAAGCCACCAGCGCGCTGGTCTGGCTTAGATATTTGGGGATAAACGCCATGCCCGCAAGATAACCCAGGATCATGGTAAACGAAACAAGCCAAACATAATTTTGGGGATTTGAAAGGCCCAGATATTCCGCATAATCAATGATTGTTCCCAAAGCTAAATATTCAACACCCACGGTAAAGAAAATCGCCAACACACCCAACAGCAAATGCGGGAATTTCCAGATACTCGTTTTGGCGCGCGAGCGAGTCGATTGATTTATCTCTTCGGGCTGGCCGACTGTTTTCCCTTCCGGCTGTCCGGCTGTTTCGCCTTCGGGCTGTCCGGCTGATTCGCCTTCGGGCTGTTCGGCTGTTTTCACTTCCGGCAATGGCGAAAAATAATACAAAATCCCCATGACAAAAGTAATGCCGGCAATCACGTAAAAAGGAGTGATGACGTCAGAAAGCCTTACATCGGCCAGGTCCATAAAGAAGGCCAGCGTGAAGGAGGCTGCGGCATAGAACACTTTGGCGCAGATACCCATGAAAGAAATACGGGCGGCGGCGCTGTCGGGGTTGCCGATAATGGAAATATAGGTGCTGTAAGCGCCCGACAGCAAGGCCTGTCCAAGTCCGTTGACGAATAAGGCGCAAAGAAACAGCGGGAAGCTGACCAGCCGGGCCGACGGGACGATTATCAGGAATCCGACCGACATCAGCATCAAGGCAATCACCATACCCCCTTTGTATCCAGCTTTTTTCAGGATTGGGCCGGTAAGCCCGCCAAACACCAAATAGGCTGAAAAAGTGGCTACCATAATCAGGTAGGCCATACCTGTTGTCACATCAAACGCCTGCTTTACAAAGGGAATAAAAAAGGCGTTTACACCAAGGGCGAAGCCGTATATGGCGTTCATCGACCCTACAATAAGCATAGGAACTGCTATGCTTTTTTTTGTTGTACTTTTCATCTTTCTGTTTATTTCATTGTTTAAATCATTACCTGAAAACAAAGGCAAAAGTAGTGATGTTTTTTGTCGCATGCAAAAAAAACGCCGAATATTTTTTACCCGACAAGCTACCCATGCCCCAACAGCGTGATTGGTCGCGGCATTGACCTCATACGCCCCGAAAAAAAAATTTCCTTTCGGGGTGCATTTCAAATTGTCGCTTTGCAACCTTTCCGTCATTGCGAGCTTGCGAAGCAATCCAGTGTAAGCGTTGTATACTGGATTGCTTCGTTCCTCGCAATGACGGGATGCGACAATTTGAAATGCACCTTCTTAAATGGGTGCATTTGGAAAATCCAAATTTTTCATGTACGTTTGTACCCAACATACAAACCAATTGATTATTTTAAAGCTATGAAAATGAAAATAAAAATGAATGTGCAATACCTGCTCATCGCCATGACGGGCGTCTTTCTTTCGTGCAGTCAGCACAGGCCGTCATCCCTGACGGTTACGCGTCTGACATGCGAACAGGCTGTGGCGCCCCTCGGCGTTGAAACGGCTTCGCCAGCTTTGGGATGGCAACTGTCTTCCGATGGCAACAACGTGGTACAAAAGGCTTACCGGATTTTGGTGGCCGACAGTAACGAACAACTCACTGTCGACAATGGCGATTGCTGGGACTCGGGGAAAGTTGCATCCGATAATTCCATACAAGTTTTTTATAAAGGAAAACCGTTGCGTTCGGCTGCCACCTATTACTGGAAGGTAAAGGTATGGGACAATCACGGCCATGAATCCGATTGGAGCGAGCCACAGACTTGGCAGATGGGATTAGGCACTGCAGGCGACTGGGGCAACGCGCAATGGATCGCCTTGCAGGAACTGCCTGTCGACCAACGGGTTGTGCCGGGCGTACATGGCGCCGGCAAGTCGGAGATGGGCGACATGAAAGACATACTGCCGCTCTTCCGTCATGAGTTTCATGTGGAAAAGCCCCTGAAAAAAGCGACTGCCTTCGTTTCCGGACTCGGACATTTCGAGCTGTCGCTGAACGGCCAAAAGGTAGGCGACCACTTCCTCGATCCCGGATGGACAAATTACGAACAATATGCGCTGTACGTCGCTTTCGACATCACTGCTTACCTGAAGCAGGGTGCAAACGCATGCGGTATCATGCTCGGCAACGGTTTCTATCATACGCCCCGCGAACGTTACCTGAAATGTGTCGTATCGCACGGTTACCCGAAAACGATCTGTAAAATCGTCCTTGAATATGCTGATGGAAGCCAATCCGAACTGACGACCGGCAAGGCCTGGAAGACGTCGCCTTCGCCGATAACTTTCTCAAGCATCTACGGGGGCGAGAGCCATGATGCACGGCTGGAACAGGAAGGATGGGACCAGCCGGGCTTCGACGACAGCCGCTGGCACGACATCCTGACGGTTAAGGGGCCGCCGCAGTTGCGGTCGCAAACGGCAACACCCCTAAAAATCATGGAAACCTTCGAGCCTCAAGCCATCTTTCAGGCAAAAACCGGCGAATGGATTTACGATTTGGGACAGAACGCTTCGGGCATCATCCGTTTAAACGTGAAAGGCGCCAAAGGTCAAACGATCGAGGTATGGCCGGGCGAACTGCTTGACGACGACAGCCTTGTCACACAACGCGCAACGGGAGCGCCCTTCTGGTTCGATTATACGGCGGCAGGCCGCGACGAAGAGACGTGGCAGCCCCGGTTCTCCTACTACGGCTTCCGGTACCTGATGCTCAAAAATGCCGTTCCGCCGGACGCCCCCAACCCTCGCAAGCTGCCGGTAGTGACGCACCTGCAAGGACTGCACACCCGCAATGCAGCGCCCCAATCAGGTACGTTCGCATGCTCCAACGAGTTGTTCAACCGGATATTCCACTTGATAGACTGGGCTATTCGCAGCAATATGGCAAGCGTCTCGACCGACTGTCCGCACCGCGAAAAACTGGGATGGCTCGAACAGGCGCACCTGATGGGCAACTCCATGCAATACAATTACAACATCAACCGCATGTTCAACAAAATCATTGACGACATGCGCGCCGCACAACTTCCCAATGGGATGATACCGGATATTGCGCCCGAATTTGTTGTTTTTCAGGGCGGCTTCCGCGATTCGCCCGAATGGGGAAGCGCCTACGTCATCCTGCCATGGTACGTCTACCAGTGGTATGGCGACCTGCGACCGCTACAAGCAAACTATGAAGGCATGAAACGTTATGTGGCCTACCTTACCTCCACAGCAAATGATCACATCGTCGCACACGGTCTGGGCGACTGGTTCGACCTTGGCCCGAAAAGCCCCGGCGAATCACAACTGACATCAAAAGGCGTCACGGCTACCGCCATGTACTACTATGACGTCCACATCCTGCTGCAAACAGCCAAGCTGTTGCACAAAACCGAAGACGCGGCTTACTTTACCGGTCTGGCCGCCAACATCAAAGAGGCCTTCAACCGTCATTATTTCCATGACGACGTCAAGCAGTACGATCGCGCCAGCCAGACAGCCAACGCCATGGCCCTTTACATGAACCTGGTGGCGCCCGATAACCGGCAGGCAGTGTTCGACAACATACTGAAAGACTTGGAAAGCAGGGATTATGGCCTTACGCCGGGCGACATAGGTTTTCGCTATCTCTTGCGCGTGCTCGAAAGCGAAAACGCTTCGGAAACAATTTTCAGGATCAACAACCGCAACGACGTTCCCGGATATGGTTTTCAGCTGTCGAAAGGCGCCACCGCACTCACCGAATCGTGGGCTGCCCTGCGCTTTGTGTCCAACAATCATTGCATGCTGGGCCATCTGATGGAGTGGTTCTACAGCGGAGTTGCCGGCATTCGGCAAGCATCTGGCTCGGTCGCTTACCGCCATATCGTCATCCGCCCCGAACCGGTAGGCGACCTGACCGCCGCCTCGGCAACGTATGAATGTCCCTACGGGAAAATCAGTTCGAGCTGGCAAAAGGAGAACGACGCCTTTTGCCTGAACTTGGAAATACCCGCCAACACCTCGGCGCTTGTCTATTTCCCCCGTAACCACATCAAGGGATTGACGGAAAGCAATCAAAAATTTAACGCCAAAACAGAAAAGGACGGCGCTGTAAGAATCGGCTCCGGAACGTATCGCTTCAAAGTCGGTTTATGAATGGACTGCTAACTGTCTATCAGCAAAAAGAATCCTCCACGTCGATCCTTAAACATTTATTAATCAAAGGGTTGGACGCCTTGTCGCATCGTGGCGGCAAGTCGCGGGCGTTTTTTTTCATGAACCGGCATTTGCAAAAGGCGACACATCCCGAAGACGTTGCGCAATTGGCAATGGGGACGTGTTCTTCACAAAACGACGCCTCCCCGATCGCTTCCCGCAACGGCGACATGCTGTTTTTTGAAGGACGGCTGCTGAATAAAAAGTACCTTTGCCAGTCATTATCCGATACGGACGAGCATGAAGCATCCGACGCCGAGATTGTCCTGCGTATGCTGAAACAGCATGGCGTCAACTGCTTCAGTTCGTTGAAAGGATTCTGGTCGCTTATCTACCTTGATTCAGAAAATAAAACGCTCTATGGCGCCCGCGACCATTTCGGTAACCGTCCGCTCTGGTTTTGCCATACGGACAATCATTTTGCGCTGGCTTCGGAAGGCCGGACCATCTATTCCCTTTTTGATGACGTGCGCAGCATGAACCGAAACACGGTGATCGACTTTCTGCTATGGGGAAACATCGGCATGTTTGACCAATACTTTTTCGACGGGATTCATTCGGTTGAGCCGTCGCATTATGTCAGATACGAAATCGAAACTAACCGGCTAAGCGTTGAGAGATACTATACCTTACCCTATAACCGAAGCAAAACGTCCTACCATGCGGCGTCTGAAAAAATACATGCCGAAAAACTGCGAACCCTCATTGCCGATTCCGTACATCAAAACCTCTCGCTTTTTGAAGGGCCGCTTGCCATCGGCGTAAGTGGCGGGATGGACAGCTCCACGCTTTTGTGCATGTCAAGACAAACAGACCCGTCCAAGACGCTTGTGGCCTATACGACAACCGACGATGATGCGGGAGGCGAAGCGTGCTGGGCTGAGAAGTTGGTGCGGCATACCGGTGTGGAATGGATAAAAGTCGGTTGCACAGCCAACGACATCATCGAAAAATTGGATTCGGTAAATGGCGCACACAGCGCGCCCGCCTACAATCCAAGCACGATCACCCAGTACCGTATCATGGAAGAGATTGGACGACAGGGACAGTGCGTGTTCATCGACGGACAAGGAGGCGATGAGATGCTCGGCGGTTATCCGGCCTATTATCCCCTGTTCCTGCAATCTTTACGCAGAAACGGGGAATGGGGAAAATGGTGGAACGAACTGATGCAAGTCGGCAATACCGGACTGACATCCCGCGAGATGCTCGTGCGACGCCTGAAACTGAGTGCCAAATGGCTGTATTATACACAGCAAAAAATAGCTCAAAAAAAACGCAAACACAGCTATGAATCGTTGATGCCCGACGTCCGGGATCATTATTTTGCGCACCCGTTGCCCGTTCTGACCATCCGAAAGGAGGTACTGAACGACGCCCTTTTTGAAAGCTATACCGTCTTTCTCGGCAACATTCTCCGATGGGGCGAACATTCGGCATCGTCGCAAGGCATCGAATGTGTCATGCCGCTTTCCGACCATCCCGACTTGACCGAGTTCGTGTTCTCGATCCCTTCGGCGTTCAAGATTCACGACGGTTGGAACAAATACCTGTTACGCAAAGCGATGGAAGGTATAGTCCCCGACGAAATCTGCCGGCGCCGACAAAAAATGGGCTTCTATTATCCGGAACAAAAATGGCTCAACGAAATCGGCAAACCGATGATCGACAGGCTCCGCAACATGGAAGACCCCGATGGTTGCATCAACAAAAAATACATCCTCGAAAATATCAACACGCTTTATACGTCGGCAAATCCGCTGTATCAACAATTCATCTTCCGCTGTTACAGCTATCTGTTGTGGCGCAATGGATTAATGAAGGCGTAGCCAAACAAGTTTGCCTCTGCACTCGGTTTACTATGGTTTCCTCCTCCTTGCAGGACATAGTCAGCAAGCTGCCTTTGTTCCTGCTTCGTTCGTCGGTTGTCGTCGTTTCTCAATTCTTAATTATTTTTCATGGAAAATAATCATTACCTTTGCCGAAAAAATGTAACAACTAACTTAAAACGATTTTAACATGAAGTACATTAGCCTTATTATTACGATTTTATTGTTTTCAGTGCAGCTGGCTGCACAAAAATATCCTTACGACGGTTTGGATAACAGTATGGGAAACCTTTACCGGTTATCGAATGCAAAGACGCGTTCGATCAGTCCCGAAAACTTTACCGGTGAAAAAGGGAAAGGCGGGATGGCGGATTTGAAAGACAGCGATCAGCGGAACGTTGCGAACGCCGCCCGCGCCGCCCGCGACCTGGGACAGGGCTGGAAAGTAAATCCGTTTATCCGCATCCAGTCGAAAGAAACGATTACGATAGCCGAAATGGAGGGTCCCGGCGCAATCCAGCACATCTGGATGACGCCGACGGGCAACTGGCGTTTTTCGATTATCCGTATTTATTGGGATGACGAAAAGGAACCATCGGTCGCATGTCCGCTGGGCGACTTTTTTTGCATGGGCTGGGGCGTCTATGCCCCCCTGTCGTCGCTGGCCGTTTGCGTGAATCCGGGTAGTGCGTTCAATTGCTACTGGACCATGCCTTTCCGGAAAAAATGCAAAATCACAGTCGAAAACATCAACGACAAGGATGCGATGACCTTGTATTATCAAATTGATTATACCTTGACGGAGGTTGCCGAAGATGCCGGCTATTTTCATGCACAGTGGAGGCGCGCCAATCCGAACGCAACATCCGACTATACGATCATCGATCAGGTGAAGGGCAAAGGACATTATGTCGGCGTTTACATGGCCTGGGGCGTCAGAAACAACGGCTGGTGGGGCGAAGGCGAGATAAAATTCTTCATGGACGGCGACACGAAGTTTCCGACCATCTGCGGAACCGGAACGGAAGATTATTTCTGCGGCTCGTACAATTTCGACCGGGAAGGTCAATACAAGGAGTTCTGTACACCTTACGCAGGCCTGCATCAGGTGATCCGACCGGATGGCACCTATCGCTCCCAACAACGGTTTGGCTTATACCGCTGGCATATCAACGACCCGATCCGTTTTGAAAAAGACCTGAAAATAACGATGCAGGACTTGGGCTGGCGACACGACGGTCGCTACCTGCCGCAAAAATCGGATATCGCATCCGTCACCTTCTGGTATCAGACCGAACCGCATAACAAATTCCCCACCCTCCCAAACTGGGAAGAGTTGGAAACCCAGTAGGGGCGAACCGAGTTCGCCCCAACCGTAAAGGCGAACCGCGTTCGCCCCAACCGTAACGGCGACCCAAATTCGCCCAATTTACAATTAACGAACCGTTAAAGTATGAAAAAAATAACATATCTATCCATCATCCTGTTAGAGATCATCATCTCCTGCTGTGGTGGAAACAAAAAAGAAAAAAGCATGACTGAACATGAAAAAGGAACCTTCGGGTACGACCTGAACTATTTGTCACAAAAGGACGACAACCTGATCGTCTTGTCGGGCGACGGCGGCAAGTCGCAAGTCATCGTCTCGGCCAAGTACCAGGCAAAAGTGTTCACAAGCACAGCCGACGGCTTGGAAGGGACAAGCACCGGATTTGTCAACTACAAATTTTTTGACGCCGGCCAGGTCGACGAACACATGAACGGGTTTGGCGGCGAGAACCGTTTCTGGCTGGGCCCTGAAGGAGGCAAGTTTTCCGTCTACTTCAAAAAAGATACGGAACAGGTTTTCGACAACTGGCATACGCCGCCACCAATTGATATCGAGCCTTGGGACGTTACCTCCAAAGACGACGGGCGTGTTTCTTTTAAAAAGGAAATGGAAGTCGTCAATTATCTGGGTAATAAGCTAAAACTGCGGGTAGACCGTTCGGTCACGCTGCTTGAAAAGGCCGAAATCGCATCCCGCTTACACATCGAACTGCCCGCTCGCGTGATGACGGTTGGCTATACAACCGATCATGCAATCATCAATCTAAATGATTTTGAATGGACCGAGGCGACGGGCGCCATCTGCATCTGGATATTGGACATGTTCAATCCGGCCCCCCGCGCCACCACGTTTATCCCTTTCAGGGAAGGCGACGAGCAGACGCTGGGGGTGGTCGTCACATCGGATTACTTCGGAGAGATTCCCGCCGACCGACTGAAAATCCACGATGACCACATCTTCCTAAAGACCGACGGCAAATTCCGCAGCAAACTGGGACTGAACGCCAAGCGCACACAAGCCATCGCCGGCAACTATGACCCTGATTCCAAACGGCTGACCATCACAACATTCGATGTCGATAAAAACGCCGTTTACCTCAGCCAGGAATGGAATCCCGCCAAAGACCCGCTGGTAGGCGACGCTATGAACGCCTACAACGACGGCCCGTTGGACGATGGAAGCATCATGGGGCCTTTCCTCGAACTCGAAAGCGTTTCGCCGGCCGCATTCCTGAAACCAAGGCAGTCCATAAAGCACAGACATACCGTATTTCATTTCATCGGCGATGAGGCCGACTTAAGCACGATTGCTAAAAGATTAACGGGCGTGGCGCTCGACGAATTGAGCGTTTTTTCAGCAAGCGAAACAAAATGAACATGTTTACAATCATTAAAAAAATCATTCCTTTATTTCTCGTTGTCTCCCTCTCCTGCTCGCAGAAAAGCAAGGAATGGCTGACGGTCGAACAGCAATTCATAACCCTGCCGCTCAACATCAGGCCAGCCCCGCTCTGGTTTTGGAACGACATGCCGTTAGACCCGACTGAGCTAACCCGCCAGATGGAGGGCTGCAAGGAAGCCGGTTATGGCGGTCTTTGCATCCTTCCTTATGGTGGCAACCTTAGACCTGAATACCTTACAGAGCCATTTTTCGATATGTACCGGGTATGCTTGGAAAAGGCCCGGACGCTGGGGATCGCGCTGATCCTTTATGATGAATACGGATGGCCAAGCGGTACCGCAGGCGGCACTACGCGCAAAGGCGATAACATCGCACGGTTCAAGCTGAAATATCCGGATTATACAAGCAAATATTTAGATATGGTTGAATATGAGCCCAGTAAGGGGACGGTTTTTGAGGCACCCTTGCCGAATGGTCAACTGATGGCAATCGTGGCGATGGACACCCTCACCTGCGAGCGGATCGACCTGACCAACCATGCCACATCCGGGAAATTGAGCTGGCAAACACCCGACAGCGGACACTGGAAAATCATGTTTTTTACCTGTGCGGACGCCGCAAACACGCTTGTCGACTACCTGTGCCCGGAAGCGGTCGGCCTGTATATCAACATGACGCACGACGAATACTACAAACGATTCAGCGACTATTTCGGCACGACAATCACGAGCACTTTTTACGACGAAATCTCGTTGCGTCACGCACGGAACGGTCGGATGTGGACGCCGGCCTTCAACGAGAAGTTTGAAACGAAATACGGATTCAGCCCAGCGCTGTTCTACCCTGCCTTGTGGTATGATATGGGCGCCGAAACAGCACAGGCGCGCAACTATCTCTACGGATTCCGTACCGAACTGTACGCGGAAGGGTATCCCAAGTTAGTGAGCGACTGGAGCATCCGGCACGGCGTATCAGGCACAGGCCATCAGGACAACGAGGAGACCAACAACCCGGTCGACACATCGGGCGACTTGATGAAATGCTTTAAATACCAGGACGTTCCAGGCATTGACAAGATTGGCGGCGACCGTCCTTCCGAACGTTACTGCAAGATCGTCAGCTCGGCAGCGTTCAACTGGGATCATCCGCTGGTGATGTCGGAAACGTATGGCAATCTCGGCAATCTCGGCTGGGACGAGATGTACGCCATTGCCATGGACCAATATGTCAAGGGCGTCAATCTGCTGATCCCGCATGCCGTATGGTACAATCCCGAAACAATCTATTACCTGCCCGAACTCTCGCTCCGCAATCCGATCTATGCCGACAGTTTGCGCATCTTCAACGACTACCTGACACGCTTGAACGCGGTGATGCAGCACGAAGCCCGCTGGGTGGGCGATGTAGCCATGCTTTATCCCATACATACCATGCAAAGCGAATTTTGCCTGAGCGACCCGGCTCATAGCCGCACAGGCCAGGGACTTGATTACGTGGATGTCGGCGTGGCGCTTTTCGACAGTCTGGGGTGCGACTACATGTTCCTGCACCCCGAAGTATTGGACGAAAACTGCCGGATCGAAGGCGACAAGCTGCTATTGGAAAATAAAACGCAACACAATACATTCACGACAATGGTTGTACCGGCATGTCGTACGATTGCGCTGACAAACATCGAAAAAATCCGCGACTTTGCACAGGCAGGCGGAACGGTCATTTTCACTTCCTGCCTGCCCGAAAAAGCGACCCTGACCGCCGACGACAGCAGCGTGAAAACCATTGTCAAAGAGTTGCTCGACAATAAAAAAGCGATTTTAGTAGCACATCCGTCGCCCCAACAGCTAATGGATGCCCTGAACCAACAATCCGGGAAACAGCATTTGCATTTTGCCTCCAAAACGACCCTGCGAAATATCCACAAACAACTTCACGGCAAGAACCTGTGGTTTTTTGCCAATCCCGACACGACACCCAAAACCGTAGACATGGAACTGGCTGGCATCTACCGGTTGGAAGCATGGGACCCGCATACCGGCAAAACAGGCAGTGAAATAAATATTACTCAAAAAAATGGAAAAACCAATTTCCGCCTTACACTGGAAAGTAGCAAATCATTATTCGTCATCGAAAAATAACACCCTATTATTAATTACTAATTACTAATTACTAATTACTAATTCATATCTCCTGTCTCTTAATTCTTAATTACTAATTACTAATTACTAATTCATATCTCCTGTCTCTTAATTCTTAATTCTTAATTCCTAATTGGTAATTTGTAACTGGTAATCAGAGATTACCAGTTACAAATTACCTCCTTATACTCCTCGTAGGCGCCGTCTTAGTCGTTTCAGCCTTTTCCGTCTTGGCCGGCTGTTGTTTGGGAGCCTTTTCTTTGGAAACCTTTTCTTTGGAGGTATTTTCTTTTGCGGAAGAGCCGCTTGACGCGCCACGCGACGGAACGGCTTTCTTAGCCTCTTTCTTGCTCAACACAACTGCCATTGTATCGGGCTGTATCCATAACGAATCGTTGAACGTTTTCAACTGTTCTTCAATGCGCAACTGTTCGGCCAACAGTTCTTCGTCGGTCTCGAAGAGTTTGACCAACGGAAGGTTCAGCAGGTTTTCGGTCTGTATAATCTCGCCATCGTACATGCGGCGACGGAAAAAGTCGTCTATCGTATAGATTTTTGCGTTGTTGACGCTCGACGTCATGATGCGGTTATTGACGATATAGGGACGAATATCTTCGTACTTGACCCAGAACATGGCCTGCGGAATCTCTTCGCCCGTTTCCAGCATGAACAAAGCGATCGGACAGATAGCCAGCGTCTTCACGTCGAAAACGGAATTTTTCTGATCGAAATACCAGGCCTCCTTGACGTATAGCTTGTTGACTTCCCGCGATGGTATGTCGCTCGCATTGACAATATACCTCGCGGCGCGTCCGCCTCCGGCGGGTATCTCATCGTAATAGATGTTAAAGTTATCAAGCATCTCCTTAAACGACAACACGTTATCGTCCTCGAAAGATTCATAGTCAGCCTGATATTTGTACACTTTGATTTTCCCTTCGCTTACGAGTTGAAAAAGGGAGGTGAAAAGATTTTTCATTCCATTCATTTCCTGAACGGGATAGTATAACGGTGCGTTTTTTTCTTTAGTAAGGTCGAGTTCGCGCATGATGTTGCGTATCCACCGCGCATTGCCGACCTCTTGTGTAAGCTGCTCGTTCATCATCTGCGCGCGCACCGTCAGTTCGGGCAGACCGGTATTATTACCTGCCTGCTGCTGTTGCGCGTTCCGGTCGCCGCCACGACTGACGCGGGGCGCTGTATTTTGTGCCTGGGCACACAGGGTCAGCGTCAGGATGCATGCAGTCGTATAAAAAAAACGTTTCATTTTGATGCTTATTAATATTAACTTAATACTTAATTCGTTACAACAATTTCCATGGGGTATTTGAGGCTGATGGGCCTTCCTGCCGGGTCAAGCGCCTTCACGTCGGAGATGTAGAAGCGTGTGCCGCTCGACATGTTCTTGATGAGTTCTTTCTGTTGGGGCGTAAACGTTCCGCTGTTCGATACTTCCGGTATCGAAATACCCCTGTTATCCGTCCGTCGAAGCGTGAAGCCGGTTACCGTATGCGGTACGTTCAAGATGCCGTCGTCGATGGCCGCTCCTATTCCTGCCGCTGCCACAAGATACCGTTTGGAAAAAGGCCCGCTTGCAAATTTACGCGTACGGCCATCTGCATCCTGATACGCGATAAAAGCGACCGGGTCGGGCAACGGGCGGACGGTAAAGTCTTTGCTTTCGGTAACGGTGCGACCGCCCACATTGGCAGTGAGCGCCACCGTCACAGTAGGCGAGGAAGAGATATTCAAATCGCTGACCGTCCAGATATTCCGCTCTTTGAGCTTGATGTTTCCACTCCCTTTCAGACTGGCTGTAACGGCGCCGCTCGGTACGCCGGGCATGGCTATCTCCAAATCATTGTTAATGACCTCATACAAAAAGTTCATCAAGGTAGGGGCAATCGTAGCCGACGATTCGGTTACCGAATATTTTGCGTCGTACAGATAGGTCTCGCCATCGGCCACCACCTTTCCGGCAAGCGTCCGGTCGCCCGTTCCGCTGGTGCCGATGACGATCGTGTTGTCTTTGAGCAGCGTCGTTCCCAGATAATATTCAGGTTGTTTGGTCGAATCGACAGCCGCGAGGATGATTTGCGCCTCATAAGGCATGCCGCTCGTGACAATCTGGCTTTTAGGCACGACGAACGCCTGAATTTTATTCACGCGGTAATCGCCTACGTCCACGTTCGTAATCAATGTCGAGAGCGTTTCGCCCTCTACAAAGCGAATATCGTTCTGTATTTTCGTAAGCAGGGTGATTGATGCGGCTACCGGCATGTTTTCAAACAAGGCGGATTCCCACGAAAGCGTTAGCATGCCGCCCTTACTGGGCGCCTCCGTGCTCAACGTCGATTCAAACATGGCTTTCTTACCCGGATCACCGACCATCTCCGACATGTCCGAACGATAGCTTTCGATGCGCTCCCTTAATTTCTTTCCCTCTCCGACAATCGGGGCGAGCATCACCCGCGAGGCCGCCTCCAGATTTTCCTTTTGTTTGATATTGCCAACATCGCCCGTCTTGCCGTCGGCTTCCTGTACGATTCGAAGTTTTAAATCATTGATATAATTATAGATATCATCCGATAAACCTTTTACTTTCAACCCTTTCTCATACCATTCGCGTACCTTGGCTTCATTATCCTGATAGGCGAGGTCGAGGTTTGTCATGACTTCTTCGTTCCGACGGGTAGAGTTTTCGGTTGAAGCACGCAGACTGTTTTCAACCAGTTCAAAGCCGTCCAACACCTCCGACGAGACGTTGAGCGCCATCATCGCGATGAATACCAAGTACATCAGATTGATCATCTTCTGACGAGGCGAATTGGGATTGCTTGCTATTCCTGCCATTAATTTTAATTACAAATTACAAATTACAAATTACTAATTAAGAATTGGGCGAACGCGGTTCGCCCCTACATCTAAACTCTAAACTCTAAACTCTAATATCTAAACTCTAATATCTAAACTCTAATATCTAAACTCTAATACCTAAACCCCTGCGCCCCCCCCTGCGGCGGGTATCCGCCGGATTGAATATTTACGGTCATGGCCTGCAACAGACGGCTATAGACCTGGTTCAGCTGGGAAAGAAGCTGTGCCATCCGCTCGTTCTCGTTGCGGAACGATGCGCTGTCGACGATCGAACTGTCGTACATGTCGCGAATGCGGTTCAGCCCTGCATTGATATGCAGGATTGTATCCATCTGCGACCGGATACCCGTCAGTTGCGTTTCATAGAAGTTGTTCAGGCCCGACAGGTTGTCGTTGAGTTTGGACATGTTCTCCACATAGCTTTTCGACTTCTCGTCCGCTCCTTCTTCCGTTTTGCCCGAAATGACTTTACAGGAACTGATGATCGTATCCGACACTTCACCGAGCGAGCCGGTTATCTCGCTGAACTTTTCAAGGTTTTGCGAGACGGACGATATTTGGTTGATATACGTTTGCGTCGCCTCTGTCAGGTCGGCCATCTTTGCGATTTGCTCGGCTGCACTGTTCAGTTTCTTAATGCTTTCGGCCAGCATTTCCGCATCGTGTTCGGATATGTTCAAGCCCATGGACGACATGCCTTTATTGACTAACTCCTGCGGCGAAGGAGGCGTTACAGGATACGGGACGCCGCCCTGCGGAAAGCCGCCCTGCGGAAAGCTACCGCCCTGCGGAAAGCTACCACCTTGCGGAAAGCTACCACCCTGCGGAAAGCCACCGCCTTGCGGAAAACTACCGCCTTGCGGAAAGCCGCCGCCTTCATGATCGCCGCCACCACCTTGATATGCGCCCGACACATCGCCAATCACAACTGTCCCACCGCCCAAACCGCCAAGTCCTTCAATATGGACGCCGCCGCCTGTTGCGAAATCCGGTCGGTCGAGCGGGTTTTTCGACTTTAATACCGGAAACACGTCTTCCCAGCTATAATCGCTTCCCGGACGTTCAAATCCGGAAATGATAAACACGCAAGCTTCGAAAGCCATTGAAATAACAAGTATCTGGTTGGCGTATGGGAGATGTATGATTTTGAAAAGCGCGCCAATAATGACGACTGCCGCGCCCCAGCTATAGCACAATGTGAGAATGCGCCGTCCCTTTTCGCTTGAAAGGAACATTTCAAGCCGGTTTTTATATTTTTGATATTTACCCATGATTTAAATGTTTATTATTTTTTCTTTCCTTTTTTTGTATTTGAAAACCCTATTTGCGTCCTGACGCAGCGGAAACCGATATAGGCGCGTGTCTCGTTCTGATACTCGAACGAACGCACGTCCGATCGGATAAAGAGTGCCACGTCTTTAAACGACCCGCCGCGCACGACTTTCGTCTTCGTGTCGTAAGGGTCTTCTTTGGCAGCGTCATAATGGAGTTCGGGATTGATGTCGTTCATCTGCTTGGGGCCAGATTCGTAATAAGCGGTCGATGTCCATTCCGCCACATTACCGGCCATATCGTACAGTCCGAACTCATTCGGCAAAAACGACCCTACACGCGCTGTAATCAGATGACCGTCTTCGGTGTAGTTGCCTTCACCCGGCTTGAAGTTGGCCATAAAACAGTCTTTTGTGTCTTTCAAGCCTTCGGTCGACCACGGGTATTTGTTTTCGCTTTTGCCTGCACGCGCCGCATATTCCCACTCGCCTTCGGTAGGCAACCGGAAAGGCTCGAAACGCTGTCCGTCGGGAATGTTCAGCGAGTTCTTCAACTTAAGCGTTCGCCATACGCAAAAGGCGTTCGCCTGTTCCCATGAAACACCCACCACCGGATATTCATCATAGCCCGAATGATTAAAGTACATGCGAAGATAAGTCTCGTTGTTCGCATTGATGAAATCGTTGATCCACACCGTTTCGTCCGGGTAAATGTTCACCATGCGCGTATGCAGAAAATCGAAATAGCTGCTCAATGGACGATTGATCGTCTCGTTTACGACATTTCCATTGTCGTCGATATAGGCCGTATCCTTGGAAATCATGATCACCTGATTCGGGTCGACCGTCTTATCGGTATTGCGTTCGCGCAAAGCCGGATCGAAGTTGTTCCGCCGCAAGGCCGCCGCCGTATAATCATACCATTCGTATTTATAAACCATCTGCTTGGGGTCGAGTCCCCGCTCGCCGGTAACAGGATGCGTGAAATATACACTCTCAATGGCGCGCATTTCATCTTCATTGGCCCTGCGCAACGGGATGGGGCGGCTCCAGTCCAAATGTGGCGTCACCGGATCGCCATACCGGTCTTCGGTAATCATAAACAAATCGTTTCCACCATATTCCGGGTCTGCCAGACGGGTACGAATAATCGAATCGCGCACCCAATGAACAAACTCACGGTATTTGGCGTTCGTTATCTCCGTTTCATCCATCCAGAAAGATTCAAAAGAAACGCCTTTCGTATCCGCTTCAAAGCCCCAGATACTGTCGGAATCGGCAGCGCCCATCTCAAACGACCCCCTTTTGATCAATACCATGCCATGCGGAGCCGGTTCGCTGAAAGAAGCCGATTTAACGCCAATCAGTTCGCCCCCGGAGTTCAGCGCATTTCGCCCGCACGCCGTAAGCAGAACCGCTGCCACTGATACAAAAACTATTTTTCTCATTTCTATTATAATAAACGTACGCTTTTATGTTTACTCTTTCCTGTCTTTGGTTTGTTGAGCTGAATCCTGTATTTCAGGAACAGCTCATGGCTGCCGACCGTTCCCCGACCTACATTGGACAAGGGCACGTCATACGCATATCCGCCCTCTAATTTTCCAAAAGTTGCCCCAAGTAACACTACGAAGGCATCGGCTAAACGGTTCTCATTCATGCGCCACGACAAACCGGCGCTATATTTCCTTGCATACACAGCCCTTGCCGTGATGTCAGCCTTGTAAGTATTTAAATTTGTTTGCACAAAAACCGCTGGCTGCAACTCCAATAACGGATTATTCAACTGAATATTGTATCCGCAGATAAAATTATATCCGCGATCGAGAAATGTATACAGGCTTTCCGTTTCGATGACCGGTTCGAGCAGATGCGTGACGCCAACACCGATAAACCATTTGTCGGTTGCATAGTACAGACCCGCATTGGCATCGAAGACTTTTTTTTCTATCTTGCTGTTGGGTATCGCCTCGTCCGAACCGCCTGTGGTATCAGTACTGTCGGGCGTAACGACGAACGTCCCGCCTGCCGTCCGGCTCACCATGCCCAGCTGCACGCCGGCGCGCAACTTCCCTTTTCCGATTTTCTTCAGGTATGCGTACTGAAGGCCGGCGGTCAGGTCGTTATACAGGCTCGAAATATTATCCTGTACAAAGACGATGCCTATCCCGTGCTCGCGTTTCATGAAGTTGTACGGCATGTTCGCCGTCACATAAGTGGTTTTCGGCGCGTTCGACCAGCCCATCCACTGCATACGGTACAGAGCGCTCACATCCAGATCGCCATATCGTCCTGCCGATGCAGGATTGTAATATCCCAATGCCATCTGGTACTGGGAAAAAGGCACTTCACTTTGCGATCGTGCGGCAGATGCACAACCTAAAATATAGACAAGTAGCCAAACGATTCGCTTCATGATGTGAATAATTTGCAGACATACCTTAATCCTTTCCGTAATCCTTTCCGTAATCCTTTCATTGATTACTGTAACTCAAAAAAAGGATTTAAATTGTCTAAGATGTAAAAAAAGTATTTTTTACTTTTCAGTCTGCCCGACCGGCACAAGGAAGGTATTAGCGCCCCATCCCAAAGGTTTTTCAACATCAAACGCTTTCACATCGTCAAAAATGGCAAAACAGGGAGGAAAAAAATCGCCTGAAAAGATGCTTTTCCCCAGCCTGAACCTTTCAACATCGACGGCTATCACGGGAACGCGCTGGTCGTTCTCCTTGCTTCCGAACATCAGGTTGTTGATGGACAAGCCCTTTACATGGCGAATAAAAAATACGGAAGACGGCAGATAGCCCCATTCACGCGCATCGGGATACCCTTTTTCATGCTCCTCGACTTTTTTGTAGTCAGCCGTGTACTTACCGCCGGTCAGTCCGCCCAGATCGACAAGCGCGTTGTCGCCGCCCGACAACCATCCATCGCGAACGGTCATGCCTCCCTGATTGAAGAACTGCACATTGTCAATGGTGATATTTTCGACACAATGTCCGGGTATACCGGTAATGGAATTGGAAAAATTGCCTGAATTGTAGGCCACGACATTGCTGATGGTGACGTTTCGCAGCTTGCCGACAGGCGGATCGGGCGCTGTTTCGGAGGTTTTCCTTCCGCGGTTGCCAAGCCTGATATACAAGGGACACAACGTCTCTTCAATGGTAATGTTGCTGATAGCCACTCCTTCCATGACGCCTCCGTCGACAATGGCAAGCGTGATGCCGGTGATTCCCGGCAGTGCTGTATTCCAGGGTGGCTGTTCGCGTTGCCTGCTTGGCCTTATCACGCAATTGGAGATGGTGATATTCCGGAAACCGCCGAGCGATTCCGTACCTGCCTTGATGGCGTTGCTCTTGCTTGAAACAATGCAGTTTGTAACGGTAATATCTTCGGTAGGCGTTTTTGTCGTACTCTTCAGCGTGATCGCATCGTCGTCGGTATCAAAAATCGAATTGGAAAGCGTGACCCTGCGGCACCCGTTCAGGTCGAGCGCATCGTTGTTGTTGTTAGCATGCGTGTACACTTCGATCCGGTCGATGATCACATCTTCACAGTCGAAATAATGCTGAACCCATGTCCCCGTGTTGACCATCCTGACGCCTTCAATGCGAACCTGCCGGCACGCGACGAACAGGATGCTGTGTTGTCGGAATCCGGCGTTCGGCTTGCCTGTAATCGTTTTCTGCAACTCGCCGTTACCATCAATCGTCCCGAAGCCGGTAATGGCAATGTTCGACACGCCATTTGCGTGGATCAGCGCGATCCTTCCTCCGGCTTGTGGCGGGAAATAGTCCCTGTCGGTAGCAGCAAGCAACGTCGAGCCTGTTGCAAGGTGAAGCTCCACATCGTTTTTCATCCCGACGGTGCCACTTTTGAAGACGCCTGCCGGCACGACCACCGTCCCGCCTCCATTGGCCGAACATCGCTCGATGGCACTGTTGATGGCATCCGTACAGATCGTGACCCCATCGCCAATCGCGCCAAAATCCAGGATGTTGTACTGCGCGTGACGATTACAAGCCTTGTCGGAGCCGATGGTCTTGTCGGCCTGGGCTTCTGCCGTTAAAACTGTGGAAAAAAACAAAATAAATACAGCAAACTTTTTCATGCCGTCAGTACTCCTCTTCGTTAAAAAAGAAATCTTCCTTGCTCGGATAATCCGGCCAGATATCCTCCATGCATTCGTATATCTCGCCTTCATCTTCCATTTCCTGTAAATTTTCAATAACCTCCAAAGGAGCGCCGGAGCGTTGCGCATAATCTATCAACTCGTCTTTCGTTGCCGGCCACGGTGCATCTTCCAAATTCGATGCTAATTCTAATGTCCAATACATAGCCAAATTAAATTAAGATCGTCTTGAAACGATCGGGTTTTTCTTCAAAAATCGCCGCAAAAATAGTTTTTTTTTTTTACAAACAAGTATTATCCCAAAATTTTTCTTCACCTTTTTTGCACAGACATTCTCTTCGCGCTATAACAAACAGTAAATCAGACAGTCTGTTCATCGGCGCGCTAAGGCTTGATGGCGTTATACCAGGAAGAATTTTCGAATGCTGCATTAAGTTGCGGATATGCTGCCTGTTCGATGTAGGTTGTCAGTCCGCAATGACGACTGATAGGAAAATACAAGGTTCTATTCGATTCGTCTTTCCATATCACCGTCTTTTCAATTTGATTGCAAAAAGTGCGATAATCCGACTCCGAAACCAGCTCCTCGATGGTTTGCTCCAAATCAAAAAAAGACCACTTTCTTGAACTTCTTACCTTATAAAAAGTCTGAATGGCTCCAATCGTAAGATTGCTTTCATGTATAAGTTTTCCTTTTAAAACTGATTTTGTGACTGCCGCCAACGCGTTCATCTCGCTCATTTTCAAAATGCTCATCGTGAAAGAAGTATCATAATGCCTGGAATAGGCGCTTGCAAATTCCATTAACACCTCGTCAACAGATTTTGACGTGTTGAAAAGACCCATCACGCTCCCTGCGTAGATCGAGGTAAACCCCGGCGCAACAATCTCCGCAGATGAGGCCATGACATAATCCGCTTTGTTACGTAATTCGTACATTACCAGAACGTCTGCCATCAAACACGCCTCAAAGATGATGAAGTCGAACTGATTGTTCTGAATGGCCGAAGCAAAATCAGCATATTTCATTTCCTGACTTGATCCGTGGCCATTGTCAATGACCAACGATCGAGGACTGACATTCAGGTCGGCTTTACCTGCGTCAAACTGTTCTGCGGGATGGTCGACAGCCGATGAACGGGGATCATTAAGCATCCCTTCGGGCAGCCATCCGCTTGCGTGCGAAAAGAAAATCATCCCCCAACTGTCAGCGGGATTTTCGCTCACTACCTTGTTGATGATGCCTTTCATTATTTCGGGGTCCGCCGAATTTTGCGGCCCGTAGACTTCCAAGGTGTCTACTCCATAAAATCCGTCAGTCAACGTATTGTTAATCTGAAGCAATGAGGCACCCTGACCTTTTCTGTCCATGTAGATAAGCAGCTCGCCCTGTTCGGGCTTCCAGCCTTTCTGAATCCGGCTTATTTTTACGGGCGTATCATTATCTATGCTGCTGATATTATCATCTGTAGCTATAAAAAACAAAATATTCCGCCTTGGATTCACTTCCAAATAGCAAACGATCTGCTGGTCGCTACTTGATGAATAAGTGTAGATAGTCGCTTTTCCGGCGCTAACAGCCGTCACCAGACCTGTTGCTGAAACCGTCGCAACCGACGGATTGTCGCTCCTCCATTGTCCGCTGGACGAAGCGGCAAGTTGAACGTTATATCCTGAATGGATTTCGATTGTAGGGGCAGGGTCTGATTCAATGACGATTGAATCACAGCTAAACAATGATAATGATGCAATGATAACAGCTAATAAGACAGGCGCCTTACAGAAGAAAATCCATAATATTCTCATATATTTTTTATAAATCGTTTCATTATTTATTTGTCTTTGTTGAAAAAACGCTGCAAAGATAATGATTATTTTCCAAAAAACAAAATTTTACAAATATTTGTCATTTCAAATTGTCGCTTTACAACCTTTCCGTCATTGCGAGGAGCCCATCCTGCGCACTTTGTATAGCCTGACATCGGGCAGATGGATGGTTTTATCCGGATTTTGGAAATAGATGTTGAATGTCCACCAGTCTTCCTCGGCCTGGGTATATACTAATTTCCCGCTCTTCTTGTCGTAATTGACCGATTTTATATTTTCAGCCGATTTCAACGGTTCGAAGGGCGCGAATTGTTCGCTGCGAATATCAAACAAATGCACGCCATCATGCTCGGAGACCAATAACTCATCGTCGGAAACAGGCGAAAGGTCGTGTCCGCTGATACCCGGTATCGTCCATTTCCCTTCGAGCTTCAACGACGGCGATGCAGTCTTCCAGTTCACTAACGAATATGCGCGAAGCTCATCAAATCCCAAGGCATACAGCCGTTGTCGCCGAGCGTTCCACACGACGCCATGTCCCGAATACAGGCTGTCCCTGAAGACTACCTTTTCGGGACGGTTGCTGTCGTATAGTTCGATGCTGTTCCCACCGGGGTCTGTCGAGAGCGCCACGACAATGCGACCGTCAGGCAAGACATCGGCAGAATGTGCCATGGGTGCGAAAGCATAAAACAGACATTTTTTGGTGGCGCGTTCGATCAACACCACGCCTCCGCCCGACGAGGTGACCAGCAGGTTTTTACCGCCGTCAACCGGCTTGCACTCGTCTAATGGTATTAAATGCTTCTGATAGATTTCAGGCAGTTGCGTTGCAGCCTCGCTCACTTGCCATTTCCAGGTAATTTTTACATCCGTCCCATTCGACGCCTGCTCGTCAAAAATTAGTATTTTGTCATCGCCGCAGGCGATAATCTCGCGGTGCGTCTCGCCGCAACCGACTAACATACAACTGAAAATAAAAAAAACAATAAACAATTTCATACGTGATTTTTTATATATTTTTACCTTTTTACCTTTTTACCTTTCAGCATGCAGTGCAGGTTTTACCCGTTTTTCATGCTCAAGCTGATCCTTTTCCGCCCTTCGTCGACCTCCAGCACTTTTACCGTCACATGCTGGTGCAGCGTCACGACCTCCGTCGGGTCGCCGACAAAACGGTCGGCCAGCTGCGACACGTGGACAAGTCCGCTTTCCTTGATGCCGACGTCGACAAAGGCGCCGAACTTGGTGATATTCGTAATGATCCCGGGTAACATCATCCCTTCACGAAGGTCTTTTATCGTCTTTACGGTTGGGTCAAATTCAAAAACATGGATCGCCTGGCGGGGGTCGCGTCCCGGTTTTCCAAGTTCCGTCAGTATATCCTGCAAGGTAGGGATGCCGACCGTTTCGGTGATATATCGTTCCAAATCTATTTTGTTGCGTAACGATTCATCGGCGAGCAAATCCGAAACGCCACAGCCCAAATCGCTCGCCATGCGTGCTACAACAGGATAGCTCTCCGGATGAACGGCCGAATTGTCAAGCGGATTCTCCGCGCCTTGTATGCGCAGGAAGCCGGCGCTTTGCTCGAACGACTTCGCACCCATCTTGGGCACTTCCATCAATGCCTGTCGCGAAGCAAACAAGCCCTTTTCCGAACGGTACGTCACAATATTTTGTGCCAGCACAGCGCCAATACCCGACACATACGTCAGCAGATACTTGCTCGCCGTATTCACATTCACCCCTACGCGGTTCACGCACAACTCCACCGTCTGGTCGAGCGCATCCTTCAAGGCCGTTTGATTCACGTCGTGCTGGTATTGCCCGACGCCAATCGCCTTGGGATCGAGCTTCACCAACTCGGCAAGCGGGTCCATCAGTCGCCGACCGAGCGATACCGCGCCGCGAACCGTCACGTCGTAGTCGGGAAATTCCGCTCGCGCCACCTTAGAGGCCGAATAGATACTCGCCCCGCTCTCGCTGACGCTGAATATCTGAACTTTCCGATCATATCGGATGTTCTGCACCAACTGTTCCGTCTCACGTCCTGCCGTCCCGTTTCCTACGGCTATCGCCTGTATGTCAAACATCTCCACCAAATGGGCAATCTTTTTCATGGCAGTCGCGCGTTCGTTCTGTGGCGGATGCGGATAGACCGTTTCGTTGTGGAGCAGGTTGCCCTGTTCGTCCAAGCAGACAACCTTGCATCCGGTACGGTATCCGGGGTCGATACCCAGGATACGCTTGTGTCCGAGCGGCGGAGCAAGCAGCAACTGACGCAAGTTCTCCCTAAATATCCGAATGGCTTCCTTATCTGCTTTTTCCTTGCTCGAAGCAGCAAACTCCGTTTCGATCGAGGGTTTCAGCAAACGTTTATAACTGTCGACGACCGCCATCAGCGCCTGCTTGCCCATCTCATGGTTCGCTTTCACAAAATACTTTTCCAAACGGCTATTCGCATGACCTTCGTCGGGCGCAATGGCTACCCGCAAAAAGCCCTCCGCTTCTCCGCGGCGCATCGCCAGCAAACGATGGGACGAGATGCGACGAAGCGGTTCGTTCACCTCAAAATAATCCCGGTATTTATCGCCCTCTTCCTCTTTTCCCTTCAGCACACGGCTCGAAATGACGGCTTCGCGCTCGAAGACAGCACGCACCATATCACGCGCCTGCGGATTTTCGTTTATCCATTCGGCAATGATGTCGCGCGCGCCCGACAGGGCATCCGCTGGCGTCAACACTTCTGCCGACAGGTAGCGTTCGGCAACAAGCTCGGGGCTGTCGCGGCGTTGCGCCATGATGATTTTCGCCAAAGGCTCCAAGCCCTTCTCGCGCGCTAGCTGCGCCCGTGTGCGTCGTCTGGGCTTGTATGGCAGATAGATGTCTTCCAACTCGGCAGCCGACCAGGTAGCATCTATCTTCGCCTTCAGTTCATCGGACATTTTTCCCAGCTCCTCAATCGTGGTGCGAATGGTCGCCTTTCGCTTTTCCAACTCAAGCAACCGCTTGTACCCGTCGGCTATCTCCGCGATCTTCACTTCATCCAGCCCGCCCGTCCGCTCCTTCCGGTAACGGCTGATAAAGGGAATGGTCGCGCCATCATCGAGCAATAACAAGGTGTTCAACACCTTATGCTCGGCTATCTGTAACTTCTCGGCAATTAAAACCGGAAAAATACTGTTCATCTCCTATCTTGTTTGTGCGCACAAAAGTACAAAAAAAATTAGAATTGAAAATTTAACTATTTCTTAACATCTTTGTGATTAAAAAAACATTATCTTTGACGCGTTTTTTTATATCGAATTCTAATTAATCAATTACTAATATTAAATGAAAAGAAAATGAAAGCTAAAATTTTACTGATGGGAAGTCTTATTTCCTTCTTTTGTCTGTTTGGATGCGACAAGGAAGATGTTAAGGATGTTGCTATTCAAAGCATTACGGTTGCATCATCCGTTAATGACCTGGAGATCGGCGGCGAAGTGGAAGTAACGGCAACGGTCACGCCAAGCGACGCTGTCGGAACCGTTACCTGGGCGTCGGCTAACGGAAGTGTTGCAACGGTAACTGCAAAAGATGGAACGAACGGGCGAACAGCCATCATCAAGGCGGTAAGCGCCGGAACGACCACCATTTCCGCATCGAGCGGGAACATCAAGAGCGGTAATCTGAGCGTAACCGTCAAGGAGGCTCCTCCTGTGGTCATTCGAATTACTGCCATTACCATTACCTCGTCGGTCGCCGACCTGGAAATAGATGAAACAGTAGAGGTGGAAGCAACCGTGACGCCGGCCAACACGACCGAAACGATCGAATGGGTTGCAGTTGACGGAACAGGAAAAGTTACGGTTGAAGCGATAGCGGGTTCGGACAATAAAAGAGCGACCGTTACGGCAGTAAGCGCCGGAACAGCACAGGTTTACGCAAAATGCGGAACCGTCGAGAGCGCTAAATTGGATGTTACCGTGCTTGAACCGGAACCGCCGGAACCGACGGAAGATTATGCGTCCGATGTGGAAGGTACTTACTACGGAGAAGGATCGTTCTCCAACAGTTCGATTCCCGGATTGGATGGCGCACCCGTGACAGATGTGGAAATCATATTGGAGCGGGTGAACAACGGAACGCTGGATATGACAATCAATGCCAACTTGCCGGCACTTGCTGCGATGGGCGTGCCTGTCAACCAGGAATTGGTAAGCACGGTTAAGGTGTCGTCCGACTACGAACTGACGGGCGAAACTTCCATCAATGCGGGATTCCCCATTAATTTCACCCTCACGGGTAAAGTCAATCCTGACGAAGGTACCATCACATTGAAACTTTCCAGTGCACTGCTCGACATGAACCTGACGGCTGCCATGTCTGATCTTGATGATGATCTTGATGATTTTGCCTCCGATATTGCAGGAACCTACAAAGGCGACGGGGTGGCTTCCGAAGGCGCCCTCCCGGGATTAGACGGTCCGGTTACGAATGTATCGATCGTTTTGGAGAAATTGAACAACACGCAGGTATCGGCGGAAGTCACGGCTACACTGCCATTGATTGGTTTATTGTTAGGCCCAAGCGTCATGACCTGTACGCTGGACGTGTCGCCCGATTACGAACTGTCGGGAACCGCTTCCTTAGATAATCCCGTTGACCCAACGGATGCTTTCGTTTTCACCATCACCGGCTCAGTCGATACGGAAGCAAAAACAATTGAATTGAAGTTTTTTGCAGCCAACCGGATCACGCTCGACCTGACAGCGGAAATGGAATAACTGAAATAGTGTGCCGCCAGGCAGCCGGAAATGACGTTTTGAGTCGCCCGTCATTGGTAGGCGGTATAAGAGGCGACGGCAACCTGCCGTCGCCTCTTATAAAGATTTTTTATGACTAAAAACAAACAATAAGACAAAAATGAAATTGAAATTATTCACACTCGGTCGTTGGGGGGCGCTCCTTTTCTTGCTCCTTTTCTTGCTCCTTTACATGCCGGGATGCAGCAAGACCGACGAGGTTACCTTGACGGGTATCATCATTTCGCCGACAACCTTCACGATCGATGCAGGCAAAACGATAGACCTGTCGGCAACGATTACGCCGCCGAATGCCACCGAAGACGTCTATTGGTTCTCGCTCGACCAGAAGATAGTCACGTTAGATAACCGGTATGGCGTCCAAGCGAAACTGAACGCGTTAAGCCCCGGAACAACAACCGTTTACGCCACCAACAGAATGAAAACCGTAGTGAGCGAAAACATTGCGATAACCGTTAGTTCGGTGGATTTTGTCAAGGACATTGCAGGCGTCTACATTGGTTCGGGCTCGCTGAAATGGGCTATCGCCCTGATTGATGAAGCATTGTCGGACGTGATCATTCGTTTGGAGCGCATCCAGGTTGAAGAGACGGACGATTATTACATGGACAGGGCGAAACTGACCGTCGTTGCCGAAACTGCAATGATGGGACATGCCGTCATTACCGGCGAAAAAATCATTGTTTCTTCAGCATTTGAGTTGAGCAACGAGAACAACCTGAAGATTGACGGCGTCACCGGCGCTTCTTTCGACGAACTGACCGGAAGGGTTGACCCGGCAACCAAAACGATTGCGTTAAGATTGTTCATGAACAACGGGATAACCATCGAGTTGACCGCCCAAAAACAGGAGTGACCATTTTTTTTACCATTCAACGATATGCGATATACATATAATTATACATGCAATAATACATTCAATTATACATTCAATTATACATTCATTTTTATATTTGTCTTTATAAGCACCCTGTTCGTCCATTTCACCGCCAACGGTCAGTCGCGACCGGTTACCGGCACGGTTACTGACAGGGAGGGAACCCTGCCCGGCGTATCCGTCATGATCAAAGGAACCACCACAGGCATGGCTACCGGCGCCGACGGTCGATATCAACTGACCGCGCCCGACGCCGACGCCGTGCTGGTATTCTCTTTCATCGGCTATGCTACGCGCGAGGTAACTGTTGGCAATCAGACTGTTGTTGACATGCTGATGACCGAAGTCGTCAGCGAAATCGAGGAGATAGTCGTCGTCGGCTACGGAACGATGAAAAAACGCGACGTGCTCGGTTCGATATCCACGCTGAAAGCCAGCGACCTGCTGC
>Ga0082212_10001401_pt1 | contig 35526 bp, 31 predicted proteins | sample TergutNt197P3_FD_71548 | JGI IMG/M metagenome (GOLD analysis project Ga0082212, IMG submission 71548) | Neocapritermes taracua P3 segment gut microbial communities from Petit-Saut dam, French Guiana - Nt197 P3 | ecosystem: Host-associated > Arthropoda: Insects > Digestive system > Gut ...
TTGTCAACTGTATTTTTGCGTTAAACAAAAATTCTTTTGATGATTATTCTTCAGGTGGCTCTTCAACGGCGGATTCGGCAAGAAGCGCGGCGATTGCATCGGGGGAAAGATTGCCGCCCGAGCTTTCAGGTTCAGGCTTTGACTCGGCAGCGGGTGGCTCTTCAACGGCGGATTCGGCAAGAAGCGCGGCGATTGCATCGGGGGAAAGATTACCGCCCGAGCTTTCAGGTTTAGGCTTTGACTCGGTAACGGGAGCTGCTTTTTGATGAGAAGAGCTTGCAAAAGCCGATTCGGTAATAGGTTTATCGTCTAATTCGGATAATACCGAGTTTAAGTCGAGCTTATTCTCGTTTAAAATAGAGCCGACATCGTTAATACTGCTGTATTCGTTGGACTTTTGTTCAAGAATACTTTCGAGACAATAAATCGAATCCTCCAAAATCGTTTCGTTAGGATTTTCCGCGTTTTTAGAAGAATCCAAATCGACAGAATCGCCCGATGACTCCTCATTTTTTGCAGAAGTTTCCGTATCTGCCGCAGGATTATAGTAATTTGAAAAATTTCTTTCCGCTTTTTTATAAGTCATGTCTTCGTCACCTTGAAACTTAATCCAATAACGGTCGATAGGCATAATCCCATGTGTTTTTCTCGCTATTTCATAAGGATTGTACTCATCTAAGCCAAACCTCGCAAGCTCTAATTCGGTGAACGGCGTTTTATCTTGAAAAACTCTGCTCGAGAATAAAAAATAAATATCGTTAAGCTCAAGCGGACGCGCGGTACTCGTCAAAATCGGCTCCTTAGCCGATGAGCTGAAGCTGTAATCAACCCGCCCGTCTTCATGAATTGTGTAAGAGGCAAGAAGCCCGTTTCCGTACATAAGCTCAAATTTAAGCGGTAGTGGAATGTCAAAGGGTTCCGTGTTCACAACATTATAGGTATTGGATTTAATAATTTTCATTGGGTTAATGCTCCTCATTTATTGAGAATTTTTTAAACATTAAACAGTATATCACATTATGTAGAAATTTTCAATACTCAAAATAATAATATTTAATAATATTTTCAAAATGTTAAAAATGACTGGAAAAACGCTCGACTTTTTGTGACATTTGCCAAAAATATGAAGTCTCCTTAAAAATATAGGGTTGCATTAATTGTAAAACTATGTTAATATATTAAAATACAGTGTATAATTTATATAAAGGAAAAGGGTTATTAAATGTCAAAAGATATTAATTGGTGTGATACAACCGAAAGAATAAACGAATACTCGGATATTTGCAGAAGTAATCTCGTTATTGACCCGTTGCTCTACGGAAAGTACGACGTCAAGCGCGGATTGAGAGATATAAGCGGGAAGGGCGTGCTTGCGGGGCTTACAAAAATTGCCGAAGTAAAGTCTTATACGATAGATGACGGAGAAATGATTCCCTGTGAAGGAAAGCTGTATTATCACGGTTATGATATTGAAAAGCTCGTTGACGGGTTTTCTTCCGAAAATCGAATGGGCTTTGAGGAATGTACTTATTTACTGCTTTTCGGAAACCTGCCTACTAAACAACAATTAAAAGAGTTTAACGCTCAATTGGTGAGATATCGCGACCTTCCGACGAGCTTCACCCGAGATGTCATTCTTAAGGCACCGAGCAGAGATATGATGAATTCGCTTGCGAGAAGTATTCTTACGCTGTATTCATATGATGAAAAAGCGGACGATGTTTCAATTGAAAACACAATGCGTCAATCGTTACAGATGATATCGCGATTTCCCCGACTCGCTATTTACGGGTATCAAGCGTTTCAACATTATCACGAAGAACAAAGCCTGTTCATACACGCGCCGTTGCCTGAACTCTCAACAGCCGAAAACATACTTTATATGCTTCGCCCAGACAGTAAGTTTACAGAGATGGAGGCGAAAATTCTCGATATTGCGTTGGTGCTTCACGCCGACCATGGCGGCGGTAACAACTCTACTTTTACAACGAGGGTTGTTACCTCATCCGGCTCGGATACCTATTCGACCGTCTCGGCGGCATTAGGCTCGTTAAAAGGTCCAAAACACGGCGGTGCGAACATTAAGGTGTCGTTAATGTTTGACGACCTTATGAAAAAGGTAAAAAATTGGACTGATGAAAAAGCGGTTGAACAGTATCTTTCCGACTGTCTCGATAAAAAGGGATTTGACAAATCGGGGTTGATTTACGGAATGGGACACGCGGTATACTCGCTTTCAGACCCTCGCGCAACCTTATTTAAAAGGTATGTGGAAAAATTAGCAATAGACAAGGGAAAGGAAGAGGAATTCGCGCTTTATTCAATGGTGGAAAGATTAGCCCCGCAGATTATCGGCGATAAGAAAAAAATGTATAAGGGCGTAAGCGCGAACGTAGATTTTTACAGCGGGCTTGTATATAAAATGCTCGGCCTCCCCGGTGAAATGTTTACGCCGCTTTTTGCGATAGCGAGAATTTCCGGGTGGTGCGCGCACAGGATTGAAGAATTAATAGGCGGCGGAAAAATTACCCGCCCCGCATTTAAAACGGTAATCAAACACAGAGAGTACAAGAACATAGGTGACAGATGAATATATTTTACAGACTCGGTGATAAACTTTATGTAAATATCACAAACAAATGTTCATGTGATTGCGTTTTTTGTATAAGGAAAAACGGAGATTCGGTTGGCGACGCCGATACATTATGGTTGGAGCATGAGCCGAGCTTCTCGGAAGTGAGCGCGGCTTTTGCCCGGGAACGCATTGATAATATTGAAGAAATTGTTTTTTGCGGCTACGGGGAGCCTATGGAAAGAGCAGAAGACGTCGTTTTGATTGCAAAGTTTATTAAATCGAAAACAACGGTTCCGGTCAGGTTAAATACAAACGGCTTGGTTAAGCTTATTAACCCCGATTTTGACATTGCTCGCTTAAATATATTTGATTCAATATCGGTCAGTCTTAATGCCGACAACGCGGAAGACTATCAAAAGCTTACGCGCACCGTTTTCGGTGAAAAGTCATTTGATTCAATGCTCGGCTTTGCACAAGACGCAAGGGCATACACAAATGTAGCTTTTACAATAGTTGATACTGCGGGGGTTGATATAGATAAGTGTAAAGAAATATCAAATAAAACTTCGATTCCTTTAAGAGTACGCACTCTGTTATGACAATAATTTGAAAAATTTCATAAAATCTCTTTACAAACGAAAAAACATATGATATAATACAAGGGCTTGTTCACGGATTTGGGGTTCATCGCCCTTTTCTGTGATAATGCACAATCCACTCGCGATTAATTTTTGCGGGGGTGTTTAATATTATTTACGAGGTACAAAGACTATGATGCTTAAAGATGAAAAAAACGCGGTTATCGAAGCTAACCGAAAACACGAAAGCGACACCGGTTCGCCGGAGGTTCAAATCGCAATTCTGACAAAAAGAATTAACGATTTGACCGAACACCTGAAAATACACAAGAATGACCATCATTCCCGCCGAGGATTGTTTAAGATGGTCGGACACAGGCGTAATTTGCTTAATTATCTCGTCAAAAAAGATGTTGAGCGTTATCGTTCAACTATCGCAAGGCTCGGTATAAGGAAGTAATGAAGTAATAACGAAGCAAGGGTGGAACGCGTCGTTCCGCCCTTGTATACTACAATTTAATAAAGTATTAGGAGAAAAATCAGAATGTTCAATAATCATAAAGTTTTTAAAACGATGTTTGCGGGGCGTGAATTATCGGTCGAAACCGGCAAAACCTGCGAATTGTCCAACGGCTCGTGTTGGATTACCTATGGTGAGACGGTCGTTATGGTAAACGTCACAATGGGCGCGAAGCCGCGAGAGGGCGTTGATTATTTCCCTTTATCGGTTGATTATGAAGAAAAGCTGTATGCTGTCGGAAAAATACCGGGTGGTTTCCTTAAAAGAGAAGGCAGACCCAGCGAAAAAGCAATACTGACCTCAAGGGTGGTTGACCGACCAATGCGTCCGCTTTTTCCGAGCGATATGCGGAATGATGTTGCGTTGGTTATGACCGTTTTGGCGGTTGACCCCGATTGTTCACCCGAAATTCTCGGTATGATTGGCTCGTCAATAGCGGTCGCAATTTCCGATATACCGTGGAACGGCCCAATCGGAGGTATATTTGTCGGCTTGGTTGACGGCGAAATAGTTTTAATGCCAAACGCGGAACAGCGTTTAAAATCCGACCTTCAACTAACGGTTGCGTCGAGCGAGAAGAAGGTTGTTATGATTGAAGCGGGTGCGAATCAAGTTCCGGACAATGTGATGATTGACGCTATTAATGCGGGTCATGCTGAAATAACAAAATCGCTCATTCCTTTTATAAATGATATTGTATCACAGATAGGTAAGCCTAAGGTCGCATTTGAATCACAGGCGGTTGACCCCGATTTGTTTAAAGCAATATCCGATTTTGCATTAGAAAAAGTACGCTATACCCTTGATACTAACGACAAGAATGTACGCGAAGAACGCTTACAGCCGATTGTTGACGAAATTCACGCAAAATTCGATGAAGCTTCCGAGTATTTACCCGAGGCTGAAAATAAAAGCATTATTATTGACGAGTGTATATATAAGCTGCAAAAATATATTGTTCGACGTTGGCTCTTAGACGACAAGAAACGGGTTGACGGTCGAAAGTTAGACGAGATACGCCCGTTACACTCGGAGGTAGGCGTTTTGCCGCGTGTACATGGCTCGGGTATTTTTACGAGAGGACAAACACAGGTATTGACGGTTACAACGCTTGGACCCGTAAGCGATTCTCAACGGATTGACGGACTTGACGATGAAGATACAAAACGGTATATGCACCATTATAACTTCCCGCCATATTCGGTAGGCGAGGCAAAAAACAGTCGCGGGCCGGGTCGTCGCGAAATAGGACACGGTGCATTAGCGGAGCGCGCGCTTGAACCGGTTATTCCGAGCATTGACGAATTTCCTTATGCAATTCGCCTTGTGTCGGAGATATTGAGCTCAAACGGCTCAACCTCACAAGGAGCGATATGCGGTTCAACACTTTCGCTCATGGACGCGGGCGTTCCGATAAAAGCACCTGTAGCGGGAATATCGTGCGGATTAATTACCGAGGGTGACGAGTGGATGACCATGATAGATATTCAAGGGGTAGAGGATTTCTTCGGCGATATGGACTTTAAAGTGGGCGGAACGCATGAGGGAATTACCGCAATCCAAATGGATTTAAAAATCGACGGACTTACCCCCGAAATTATAAAAGAAGCAATTGAAACTACGCATAAAGCAAGAATTGACATTCTCGACAAGGTTATGCTCAAAGCTATTGCTCAACCGAGGGCGCAGGTTAATAAATACGCGCCTAAGATGCTCGGCACAAAGGTTCCGGTTGATAAAATACGCGAGGTTATAGGAACGGGCGGAAAGGTTATTCAAAAATTAGCGGCAGATTTTGAGGTTAAAATAGATGTAGATGATGAAGGTAACGTATTTGTTTGCGGTATTGATTTCGAAAAGTCACAGGCTTGTATAAACATGATTGATTCGATTGTTGCCGAGCCGGAAATAGGTGCGATATATAAAGGTAAGGTTGTACGTGTTAAGGATTTCGGCGCGTTTGTCGAATTTGCGCCGGGCAAAGAGGGTATGGTGCATATTTCCGAGTTGGAAAACCGCCGCGTTGAAAAAGTAGAAGATGTATGTAACGAAGGCGACGAAATAATCGTAAAAATCATAAAAATTGATAATATGGGAAAAATAGGATTATCGAGAAAAGAAGCTTTAAAGGATATTGAGGAAAAAAATAAGAAAAGTTGAAAAAATCCGATAAAGGGAACATCTGAAATGACCGGTATCAACAGTAGGGCTTTAACCCGCGGTTGATACCGGTCATTATGGTATTATTATATCATATTTTTCATGTTGTTTTACATTTTTCCGCGAAAAAAACATTTTAACCTATTGACTAATACACTACAGTTATGTTATAATTTGCAAATGAATTATACAAATAAAGTATGCTCGTTTACCGGATACCGCACAAAGAAGCTGAAAACCTGCCTTTCTGGTGCGCTTACTTTTGAGGTTCTTAAAAGCTGTCTGCTAAATAAAATGAAAGAAATGCTTGATGAAGGATTTACAACATTCCAATGCGGAATGGCGGTCGGTTCCGATTTAATTTTTGCAGAAGCCGCAATTGAACTGAAAAAACGATATTCTGCGTTGGTGAAATTTATCGCGGTCATTCCCTGCCTCGAACATGATAGAGGGTGGAACGATGTTGACCGTGTACTTTGCCGTAAGGTGGTTGAAAATGCCGACGAGGTAATATTGGTCAGTAACAGTGAGTATTACGACGGTTGTATGGCTAAACGCAATCGGCATTTAGTCGAGACCTGTGACGAGCTTATAGCCGTTTATGACGGGCAGAGAGGCGGAACCATGCAGACGATTAATTACGCCAAAGGAAAAGGGATAAAGATTACAATTTTTGACCCCTCGAGAGAGGTCGTTATCACATTGAGAGAGTCATTCGGTGAAACGCTTAAAACCGAGAGGGCAATGATATATACGCCTTAGGCAGTATTACAGGAGGATAAATGTTAAAATACTATATATGGTTGTTATCGGTGATGGGGGCGGCGAATCCGCGAACAATGAGGATTATTTCACATTTTGGCGGCATTAAAGAGACATATGACGCACTTACCTCGAGAGACGCTAAATTTGAAGCGGCATTAAAACCGTGGGAGGTTAAGTCGCTCAAAAAATCATCACTTGAAAAGGCCGAGGAGCTTATTGAATGGTGTAAAAAACGAAGCTATAATATAGTAACCTTCGATGATGAAGATTACCCGGAACAGCTTAAGCATATATACAACCCGCCGCTTGTTTTATTTATTGAAGGGTCGCTCGCCGCGATAAATTCTGAAATACGCATAAATGTTATCGGAACAAGAAAGCCGTCCGATTACAGTTGTATGGTAGCGTCTCACATATGCGCCGAATTAGCAAAAACGGGGATAGTTATTATAAGCGGAATGGCGGTAGGGCTCGATAAATGCTCAATGTCTGCCGCTCTTGAAAATCGCGGAATCGTTGCGGGCGTGTTAGCCTGCGGAATTGATGTTGAATATCCAAAGGGAAGTAAAGCCTTTCGAAGCTCGGTTGTTGAGTCCGGCGGCGTATGTATTTCCGAACTCATGCCGCGCGATGAAACCCGACCCGCATATTTTCAATACAGAAACAGGATTATGTCGGGATTATCGTCGGGAACGCTTATTGTTGAAGCGGGTGAGCGTTCGGGCTGTCACATTACCGCGCTACACGCGATAAGCCAAAACAGAGATTTGTTCTGTATACCGCCTCACGACATTCTTGACCCGCGATACTCGGGTGTTCTGAGATACTTAAGAGACGGTGCTATACCGGTTTTCAGCCATATTGATATAATCAATGAGTATTTAAGCGACGTTTGCGAACGATTTGACGAGGTTTCAAATACGCAAAAATCGACTACGGTTTTAAAAACGGAAAAATCCCCAAAATCGGCTTCACCTAAGAATATTGAAAAATCCGACATTCCTCCCGCTAAGTCCGCACAGCCCTCACAACCGATATTTAAGAGTAAAGCCCCCGTTCCGCAACCCGCCCCAAAAGCCGATTACAGTCAACTCCCCGAAGAACAAACGAGAATAATCGCGGCTTTACAAAAGAAAAAGCTTACATTTGACGAAATAGTAAAAAAGAAACTATGCGATGCCGCGCAGGTTTACGAGATTTTACTCGATATGGAGCTTGACGGTCTTATTGAAAAAATCGCAGGCGACAGGTATACTATAATGTAGTGGCAAACCAACTCTGATAAATAATGAAACAATAAATTCCCATAAAAAAATTAAGGAGACTTTTATGCAAAATTTTAATTTTTGTTCACCCACCTATTTCGAATTCGGTAAAAATACCGAGAATAAAGCCGCAGAGCTTGTTAAAAAATTCAAAGGAAGTAAAATACTTCTGCATTACGGAACTGCTTCAATTAAAAAAAGCGGTCTCTACGACAGAGTGATTTCTTCGCTAAAAAGCGGCGGTATCGACTTTGTTGAACTCGGCGGAGTACAAGCCAACCCGATTGATACGCTCGTCTATGAAGGCATAGAGCTTTGCCGCAAAGAAAACGTAGATTTTATATTGGCGGTCGGTGGAGGAAGCGTTATTGACTCGTCGAAAGCAATTGCCGCAGGAACAATGTACAACGGTGATTTTTGGGACTTTTATTCGGGGAAATACATTGAAACCGCACTTCCGGTAGGAACAATTCTTACAATTGCGGCGGCGGGAAGCGAAGGAAGCTGTAACTCGGTTATCACAAAGGTTGACGGTAAGTTGAAGCGCGGCGCAACCGGCGAGGTTATTCGCCCCGTGTTCTCGATTCTCAATCCCGAGCTTACTCAAACACTTCCGCCCTATCACACTGCGGCGGGAGCAACCGATATAATCGTTCATATTTTAGAGAGATACTTTACTAATACACAAGAGGTTGAGGTTACCGACCGCATTTGTGAGGGCTTATTAAAAACAATGTTCAATCAGACCCCTCGTGTAATCGAGAATCCTAATGATTACGAGGCGCGCGCTAACATAATGTGGGCGGGAATGGTCGCTCATAATAACATTTGCGGCGTAGGGCGCGAGCAGGATTGGGCAAGTCACGGAATGGAGCATGAGCTTTCGGCATTTTACGGAGCAATACACGGGGCGGGACTTGCCGTAATTAATCCCGCCTGGATGAAATTTGTCAGCAGAAAGAATCCCGATAAGTTTAAACAATTTGCCAAATGGGTGTGGGGGGTTACCGATATAAAAGAGGCGATTGAAAATTATACGGCTTTTCTTAAGAGAATCGGTATGCCGTCATCAATAAAGGAATTTGGAGCAAAGGAAGAGGATATTCCCCTTTTGGCTAAACATATCGGTCTTACAGAGGAGCATACCTTCGGCAGTTATGTCAAGTTAAACATTCACGATGTCGAGGAAATATACAGACTTGCTTTATGAACCGGACTATGGCATTCAGAATACAGGTCTCAACACTTGAACAGCTTTCGGAAGCACTTAAAATAAACGAATTTGAATACATTTACGCGCCGTTAAATTTGATTTCGAGCGATATATACGAAAAAAATCGCATTATTGTTGTTCCCTCGGCGTTTAAATGTGAACAAATGATTAGCTGTCGAAAAATGGGGTTTACCCGCGCATTAGCGCATACGCTCGGTCATATACCGATTATACAAGACGCCGAAATGTTTATTCACGGTGGCTTTCGTCTTAATATCACAAATTCCGTTGCTTTAGAGCAATACATGAGCTTAGGGCTGACCGACGCAATTTTATCAATTGAGATTAACCTTAACAGGATTAAAGCGTTGAATCGCGTATTGCCATACGGGTTAATAGTATACGGTAATCTCCCCGTAATGCTGTTAAGGCGTATTCCGGGTTCTGACGGGCTTACAGACAGAAAAGGTAAATTTTTCCCGTTGCGCGGTACAAGAAGCAAAACGGCAAATGAAGTTGAGGTTGAGCTTGAGCTTTATAATCCCGATACATTAATTCTTTCCGACAAAATGTCTGATTTTGAAAATCTTGATTTTGTTGTATTTTTAATGTCACCCGATGATTCTGTACAAAAGGTTTTAGAAATGTACATTAATGAAACGGCACCCTCTATTAAAGAAAACTTCACAAGAGGATTATACCGAAAATGACAATTAATTATAAAAAGCTTCACCCTTATGCAAAACAACCGTTTCGCGCAACAATCAACAGCGCGGGGGCGGATTTGTTCGCATTACTTGATTGTGATACTGTAATAAAAGCCGAGTCACAATCGGTTATACCGACGGGAATTGCGGTTGAAATACCCGAAGGCTACGGCGGTTTTATTTTTCCGAGAAGCTCGGTTTCAACAAAACACGGGGTTTCTCTCGTCAATTCTGTCGGTCTCATTGATTCAGATTATCGCGGAGAATTGCTTATATCGCTGATTAATCACTCAAAAAAAGACTATACTGTAAAAAGCGGTGAAAGAATTGCCCAGCTCGTTATAATTCCGATTGAAATCGCCGAATTTGTACAAAAAAGCGAGCTTTCCGACACAATTAGGGGCGAGGGTGGGTTTGGTTCAACGGGGTTGTAATAAAATTGTAATAAATATTTTTTGTAAACGGTTGTAAGACAATAATAATCGTGTTATAATACTACTGAACAAATTTACAAATATTAGGAAATAAAGGGGAAAAAATGCTTTCGAAAGACATCGGTATTGATTTAGGTACGGCTAATACCCTCGTTTACATGAGGGGAAAGGGTATTATTATTCGTGAGCCGAGCGTTGTTGCGGTTGATGTAAAACAAGACAGGGTTAGGTATGTTGGGCAGGAGGCTAAGGACGTTATAGGAAGAACTCCCGGCTCAATTGTCGCGGTCAGACCGCTTAAAGACGGCGTTATCGCCGATTTTGACATGACTACGAGTATGCTTGAGTCGTTTATAAAAAAAGCAATAAAAAATCGTGCGTTTGTAAAGCCGCGTGTAATTATTTGTATTCCGTCGGGTATTACCGCCGTTGAACGAAGGGCGGTGAAAGAGGCGGCGCAAAACGCGGGCGCAAAAAAGGTGTTTATAATCGAAGAACCTATGGCGGCGGCAATAGGCGCGGGACTTCCCGTGGGAGACCCATCCGGTTCCATGATAGTAGATATTGGCGGCGGAACAACAGAGGTTGCGGTTATTTCATTAGGCGGGATTGTTACCTCGCGTTCGGTAAGGGTCGGCGGAGACGAGTTTGACTCGTCTATTTCCAATTATATAAAGAAAAAGTATAACCTTTTAATTGGCGAACGCACGGCGGAGAATATAAAGATTAATATTGGCTCGGCATATGCTTTTGAGAACGAAGAGCTTCAAATGGATATAAAAGGACGCAATCTTTTAAACGGTCTCCCCGAAAATATTCTTATAACGAGCGTCGAAATTAGAGAGGCACTTTCCGACCCGTTAAGTCATGTCATTGAAGCTGTGAAGGTAACGCTCGAAAAAACGCCACCCGAATTAGCCGCAGATATTATTGACCAGGGGATTATGTTAGCGGGGGGCGGCGCGCAACTAAAGGGACTCGATAAGCTTATTCATTCGGAAACGGGTATGCCCGTTTTAATCGCAGAACGCCCCATTGATTGCGTTGCGGACGGAACGGGGAAGGTGCTTGAAAATATAGACAAATTGGGCGAGGTATTAAACGACGAAGAAACGAGATATTACTGAGGGGTGAATTATTAGACAATGAGGGAGTTTATTCATAGTCTTAAATTTAAGATTATTGTTTGCGTTTTCGCGCTTCTTTTCGGGTTTATGATTTATGCCGCCGCTTCGAGCAATGTATCATTGCCGGAAGCGGCTTTACGAACAGTGACGAGTCCGTTTGCGCGACTTTCCTCTTCGATTTCCAACTTTGTAAAAAATAATGCAGATAAAATCGTTAACGCCGATAAATATAAAAACGAAAACGAACAGCTTCGGCGAGTTATATCCGACCTTCACAAGCAAATTGTTGACATTGACGAGTTAATTATAGACAACGGTCTTTTGCGCGAAATGCTCGATATAATGGCAGAAAACCCCGATTTTGAATGGCCGAACAACACTTGTACAATAAGCTCGTGGAACGCAAATGACATTTTCAGAGGGTTTACCATTAACCGCGGCTCCGATGACGGAATTTCTTTACAGGACTTGGTTATCACAAAAATAGGTGTTGTCGGAATAGTGACCTCTGTCGCGCCGAATTATGCGGGTGTATCTACGATTCTTGCTCCCGAAACGGAAATTGGCGTCCTCACCACAAGAAGCAATGTACAGGGGATTTTACAAAACGATATTTTATATTCAAAAGACGGGTTATGCAGAATAAGCCACATTAAAAGCGATGCCGATATTAAAGAGGGCGACATTATTATTACAATGGGTACTATCACCTATCCCCCCGGGCAAATAATTGGCGAAGTTATAAAGGTTTTTGACGACCCTAACGGATTATCCAGACACGCTTTAGTTAAACCGAGCGAAAATTTGTCGGGCTTGACCAATGTTTTAGTGGTTACGAATTTTGAAGGAAAAGAACAAATTCAAATGATTACAGACGACGAAAATAATAATGATTAGAGGCAATAACAACAGACGTTTCGGCGCGATTTGGAAAAAAGAACGCTTTCGCATTTTTATGCGTTGGTTTTTTTATTCTGTTGCGTTGCTTCTTTTTTATATGTTTATGGCGGGCGGTTTTTTCGGCAGATGGCAACCGGTTTTGATTATCCCGTTAGCGGTAGCCGTGGCAATGCGCGAGCAGGAGCTTCCCGCTTCAATTTTCGGGGCGGTTTGCGGATTAATTATCGACATAGCCTGTGGAAACCTTTTCGGTTTTTCGGGGATATGGCTCCTCCCGGGATGCTTGGCGGCGTCGTTATTAGTTTCGCATCTGATAAAAATAAACTTTTTAAACTTTATGTGGGTAAACGCAACGGTTTGCGCGATTATGACCTTGACCGAATATTTCTTCGGATACGTTATGTGGGACGTGAGTAACGCAAGGCTTGCGTTGTTTGGTTTTATTATTCCCGCGCATTTGTCGGCGATTATTCTTTCGCCGTTAATCTATTTCGGAATAAAGTATATATCGACAAAGCTCTCTCCGTTTGTTCATTATCGTATATCGGATATAAATGAAGACGAAACGGTTGACAACAATTCCTAAATGCAATCTACAAAAAAAGAAGGTGATACTATATGTCAAAGCTTTCACGCGCCGTAAGATTATCCGTAGTGATTCTACTTATGGTGACATTAGCGTTCCTCGGCGTTGTGCGTCTTTTGCGTATTCAGGTTGTTGACGCGGGAATGTATTCGGAACAAATAAAAGAAACCTATACCGCAACCCAAACGATTCAAGCGGTGAGAGGGAAGATTATCGACTCCGAGGGGAGACTTCTCAACGGTAACGAAATTGTCCATAAAATCATTCTTCAACGCGCATTTTTACCATTCGGAAGCGAAAACGAAATAATTGCCGAATTATTGAACGTCATGAAAAAGTATAAATGCGAATGGTTCGACAGTCTTCCAATCAGACTCGAGCAAAACTATAAGACAAAATCGTTTCAATTTAAAAATGTCGGCGAGGACGACTTGGACAGATTTAAAACAAGGTTGGGGTTGAATTATGATGCAACCGTCGAGAATTGTATAAAAGCGTTGGCGGAAAATTACAAAATAGACACAAAAAAATATGATGAACAGATGATTCGCTATATAGGCGGCGTTCGTTATGAAATGGAGCTTCGTGATTTTTCCTTCCAAAACCGATATGTTCTCGCCGAGGATATTACAATGGACGTCATTATTGAGCTTAAGGAAAAGTCGCTCGTTTTAAAAGGCGTCGATATTGTTGAGGAGCCGATTCGTATATATAACGACGGAATAGCAATGCCGCATATTCGCGGGCGTATAAATTCGATAAATAAAGAACAATATGAATCTTTAAAGGACTCGGGATACAACCTGAACGATTTTATAGGTTTCTACGGAATTGAAGAAAGTATGGAGAGTTCTTTAAAAGGGGATAACGGAATACGTAAGATTACACGCGACTCGTCTTGGGAGATAATATCTGATGAAATTACAAAACCCGTAATTGCCGGTAATAACGTCAAGCTTACTATAGACAGCGAGTTTCAAAAAACGGTACAGGAAATCTTAGCTAATCACATTAACTGGATTAGTCAAAAGAAAAATTGGCAGACGCGTCGCGCCTTTACCGAAACAACCGCCGGTGCAATTGTTGTACTTGACGCCACTAACGGGGCGGTTTTAGCAATGGCGAGTAACCCCGGCTATGATATCAATGATTATGTCGATATTTTAGTCGCCGAAAACTCTGACGAACCGCCGTTCCCGCATCAGCCGCTTTTGAACAGATGCGTTTTACAAGGGTATCGCCCCGGTTCAACATTTAAAACAATTACGGCTACATCTGCGCTTATTAACAATACAATAACCGTTAAAGACACCGTTTTTTGTGGGGGGGTATACAACTTTTATCCCGATTATCCCGCACGTTGTACGGGACAACACGGCTCAATTAATGTAACAAGGGCGTTGCTCAAATCCTGTAACATATTTTTCTATGACGTGGGAAGGCGCATGGGGATAGATATGACAAACCTCTCCGAAACCGCAAAACAATACGGTGTAGGAACTAACCTCAACTGTGATATTGTAATGACTAACGGAAGAATGACCACCCCCGACGTGTACAAAGACCTTTTGGGACATGAAATGGGGCCGGGCAATGTAATTCAAGCGGCAATAGGACAATCCGAAACCTTGTTGACCCCTCTTCATTTAGCGACGGTTGCTATGACAATCGCCAATAACGGCGTCAGATATCGTCCTCATTTGGTCGATTCCGTAACAAATTATGACGGTACAGAAACTGTATATCAGACTCCGGTTGAAATAATAGAGGATTGGAGTGAAGGAAACGAAGAAGCGTTCAAGTTAGTGCAGGAGGGGATGCATATGCTCGCACAGGAGAATAATAATCTTTTTCAATACCTCCCTTCCCTTCCGGCATATAAGACCGGTACTCCCGAAATTGAAGCGGGAAAGTTGTTTAATTCTGCCGTTTTGGGATACTATCCTTATGAAAATCCAAAAATCGCTTTTGCCGTGGTACTCGAAGGGGGCGAATATGCAACCCGCGCAATTCGTAACGTCATCGACGCGTATTTTTACGGACATTATGAACCGGTAATTGACAAAGACGGAAATGTTACAAATCACTGGGAGCGGTGGGCGAACCCCAATATGAAGCCAATTCCCGGACGTTATAATAATTAGTGGTTATATTTCACAAAATATTTTCCTTTTTTATGTATATTTTTTACAAATATTTTATTTTCACTTGCTTTATTAAAATTTTTTTGTTATGATTAACGCGGTACAGTGCTGAGAGCCTATGTTAAAGAGAGTAAAGAGAGCTTTTAAAGGCAACCTACAAAAAATAAATGAAAGGCATAATCATAACTATGAATATTGCTATTATCGCTCATGATTCTAAAAAGGAGTTAATGATACAGTTTTGTATAGCCTATTACGGAACTTTTGCCAAGCACACTTTGTTCGCTACCGGTTTGACCGGAAAATTGGTCGAAGAACCCACAAAGTTAAAAATCAAAAAGTTTCTTAACGGTGACCAGGGTGGGGTTCAACAGATTATGTCGCTCATTTCTTGTAACGAAATTGATGTACTCTTCTTTTTCCGCGACCCGTTTAATGCAAGAGAGGCGTCTCGAACCGACGATATAAATATCCTCCATATGTGCGACAAGCACAATATACCGTTAGCGACAAACATCGCCACAGGTGAGGCGTTAATACACGCGCTCGAACGCGGCGACCTCGATTGGCGAGTAATAGAAAGAGAAAACAACAAACCAATAATTTAGATGTTCTCACAGGAGTATGCTAATGACGCTTATTACAAAAGCACCTCGCGGCACCCTCGATAAGCTCCCTTCCGACACTTTGAAATGCAGGGTTATTGAAGAAAACGCGCTTAATACCGCCGTTGCATACGGCTATCGCGAAATACGAACGCCGGTATTTGAGCATACCGAGCTTTTTAAAAGAAGCGTCGGGGATACAACCGATATTGTTCAAAAGGAAATGTACACCTTTGATGACAAAAAAGGGAGAAGTCTCACGTTAAAGCCCGAAGGAACGGCTTGTGTTGCGCGCGCGGCAATAGAAAACGGCTTATTTAATGAGGCGTTACCGCTCAAGCTGTGCTATATCACCAACTGTTATCGTTATGAAGCCCCACAAAGCGGGCGATACCGCGAATTTTCGCAATTCGGTGCGGAGGTATACGGTGCCGATACGCCATTATGCGATGTTGAATTAATCGCACTTGCACACAATATATTTGAAAAGCTCGGTATACCCGCAAATGCTTATACAATCGAAATAAACAGTATCGGCTGTCCCGAATGTCGACGGTTATATCAAGACGCACTCAAAAAGTATTATGAAGGCTTCAAGGACAAGCTTTGCGGCGATTGTCACGAGCGACTCGAACGCAACCCCATGCGTTTGCTCGATTGTAAAAACCCCCACTGTGGTGAGTTCAAAAGCAATGCGCCCGTAATTCTCGATTATAATTGCAGTTCCTGCGCCGAGTTTTTCACCGGGGTGAAGGCGGGTTTAGACGCATTGTCAATCCCATATAAGGTCAATGCGAGAATTGTACGCGGCTTGGATTATTATACAAACACCGTTTTTGAATTTATATATCGTGACTCGAGCAAAAGCACAGACGAATCGTTCGGGCTTGTGTTCGGTGCCGGCGGAAGATACAACGGTCTCATAAAAGAATTGGGGGGGAGCGATACCGCCGCATCGGGGTTCGCGCTCGGTATTGAGCGTTTAACAACCGTTATTGATAAAACGGGCGTTTTCCCCTTACCGCAAAAACCCGATATTTATATAGCGACAATCGGCGAAAGAGCCGCAATATTCGCATTAAAAACGGCTCAAGAGTTGCGCCGCCGCGAACCGAGCATTTGGGCAGAATGTGATATCGTCGGACGGAGCGTTAAAGCGCAAATGCGGTTTGCGGATAAGATAGGGGCGCGATTCAGCATGGTTATAGGCGACAATGAGCTTGACAATGGGACGGCTGTGCTAAAGAACATGGCAACAAAAGAAAATAAAGAGATTGATTTATCAAATATAGACTCCTTCATAGGTTGAACTTTATAGACAGTCGGAAATTTGTGGAATATGCACAAATTTCCGACTAATATTTTGTTACATTTGCTACTTACATAATACTTGCAATATCGCTAAATAAGTGATATAATATATCGTGTAAAACTATATACGTGATTTTAAATAAGAAAGGAATATACTTATCATGAAACAGAGACTACTATCTGTGGCTGTCCTTTTCGCAATGCTTGTGTCGGTTTTTATTTCCGACAATTCGTTGTGCTTACGGACAAAAGTATCGGCTGATGAAAACGAAAAGCCCGAACCGCTTGTCATTTCCATTTTTGAAAACGGCAATGAGATTGACTTTAGATATCATCAGTGGATTCGCAGCAAAGACCCCAACGCTGAAATTACATTTGAAGGGCCGGAGGGTGCCGCAATCTACTACACCACGAGCGCGCAGAATAAATCCGGCATATTCACCAACACCGCTACCTCCGGTGACGGAAGGATAAAAGCGCGTTTCGAAGCCCCCGCCCTTTTAGACAGACATAACGGCGGCGGAAGTCCGATTAACGCGGCGCGCACGGGGCCTTCGTCTAATGCGCTTACGTACAACGGAACGCCGGTAAAGGTCGAGCTTCCTAACTCGCGCTATTGTACCTTTACGCTTAGCGTAATTACCGTTAAAGACGGTGAGGCTTCCGACCCGGTTACAATGACTTGGATAAGAATATCCGACACCGTAAGACAACCTATGCTCGATAACAACTACTTAATTTTTAACCTGTACACCGACCCGGTGGGCTTATACGGGTTTGAAGACGGTATAATGATTGGCGGGAAACAGCGTTTTGAATGGGCGCGCGTATACGCCGGTCCCTGCCCCGCTTGTGCAAGAGCCGCAGAAGCTAACCCCCTTTATAAACCACCGCCGGGACACCTCACAGACGGAAGTCCTCCGTTTTGGGGCGATAACGAAACGACCGGTCACCTTGACCAAGCTTGTTTCCCCCCCACCACCGTTGCAAACTACTTTATGCGCGGTAGGGGTGCGGAAAGGGCAATGTTCGTTGAAGCGTTTGACGCGCACGGGAGCCGCTTATTGGCACAAACCGCCGGCGCGAGAATTAAGGGCGGTTGGTCGCGCGGTACCTATGTAAACGACCAAAAAACCTTTGAGCTTTACGCAAGGAACAGCTATAACGAATATGACCAGGGTGGAAAAAATACATTTATGTTCCCGCTTTTCGGAAATGTAAACTCGATTGACCAAACCGGTAATATTCAACATCGTTTCAGAAGATTCCGCTTAAGAAACGGCGGCTCGGACAGAGAGCGCGCATATGTACGCGACGAATTATCCGCGACCTTATGGAGACAATCGGGGTTCGAAAACACACAGCATCATCGTCCCGCGGTTGTATTCCTCAACGGAGCCTACTACGGTCTCTCATGGGTAAAATCGCCGAGAACCGAGAACGCTTGGGCGGCTTTATACGGCGGACAAGAAGACCAGTTCCACGCATTGGGAAGCTCTGAGGAAGGGCGTTCCGGCTGTGCGCGTAACGGCTGTGACCGTGTAATGCTCGGTCAAGCGAACGCGTCAACCTCCGCACCGTTAAGATGTAACGGTAGTTCTCGTAAATGCGCGGCAACCGAAGCCGCAGATAACCCGAACAGATACGCAAACAGATTAGAGGAATGTCTCGATATGCAAAGCACGCCCGACGAAATATGCGGCGGCGATGCAAGTACGTCATGCAGTGCGGTTGCCGATTGGAACCATGTTCGTGATATAATCAGAGGGGGGCGTCTCGACGCGAACCTTCAAAAGACGCATGAACAAGGACGAGAACAACCCGACGGTCTCGAACCCGGGAAAAAGTTTTCGGTACAGCTCGACGCAAATGGTCGACCTTGTAAACTGACGAGACAACCGGTGGCAAAAACCGAACAGTGGGAGGCGTTTGATTACTTCTGCGCGCTCGTCGATATTGACAATATGGTACAGTATTTCGCAACACAGATGTATGTCGGAAACTGTGACTGGCCCACAAATAACATGGAAATGTATCGTTATTATCCCACCACCGAGGAATTGGATAACCCGAATCTTCACCCCGTTCTCGACGGAAAATGGCGCATGGGTGCGTTTGACCTTGAGTTCGGCTACGGACTTTGGGGACACAACCAAAAGAACGACGGAACCCCCACCGGTACATTACCGGGCTTCAATACGATTCAAGCGATGTTAAACAGGCGTTCTGTTCCTACCGGCGGCGAAGGCTACGGTATCGGACACTTTGGCGCGAACCCGAGGGCATATACCTTTACGGCTCTCGCGAGAAGGGAAGACATGAGGGTTAAATTCGCCAACGCTTTCTACGACTTGATGGAAGGTGCATTTGAAGCGACTAATGCGGTTAAGGTGTTTAACAAATTAGCCGGTGCTATTGAAAACGAGCATAAAATGATGCTTTCGGGAACGGCAGACGGCGGAGCGGGTAACGGTGCGTTGCGCGAAAAGGGTTCGTTCAGACGAATTGACGAACTCGGGCGCGGCGGACTTAACACTTTCGGTCAACAATATTGGCCCTTATGGCCCTCTAACCCAGATGATTCAAATATTGCCGATGACCACAAGTATATTCGCGATAACCTGACCAACCGCGCAACAAATATGAGAGGCTTTATAGGAACGGCATATAGTCCGGCTTGTGTTCCTTCTGCGGCTAACGGACTCGGTTGTGCAGATTCCGCGAGAAACCTCAATATTAACCTCACGGTGGGCGACGGCGGTCACGTTAAATTAAACAATCGTTATTTCGGTATGAACGCACCCGAAATTTCTCCGCCTAAGGTTCTCGATAAATCGGACCCTTATAAAGGTATTGTAGACCCCGACCCCGTAGTTGACCCGCGTATAAAGAAAAACGTAAACGCAAAATATTTTGCTAACGCTAACGCACCTATTCCTATAGTTGTTACCCCGTGGCCGGGATATGTTACGGTATGGCCGAATATTCCCGAGCTTTATGTTGACCCCGCACAGCCTAATAACCCTAACCGCAGATTGATTAGCGCGGCGGGAACCTACGCAATGAATATTACCTTTGCAAAATGTACCGGTTGTATGCAAAATAACTCGTTCAGTGATTGTAAGGTATGCGGTGCCGGAAGCTCGAACGGCGGTAACGGTACGAAGGTTCCGGGCAATATCGACATTACAAAGGTAAGAACCTCGATTGAACCGGGCAGAGGTGAATCATGGACGGGTAACAGACAGTCCGATAGATGTACCGGATTTATCGCAATTACCAACAATTCACAAAAATCCTTCTCAACAAGAGGTGCTTTCCTCTCCTGTCGCGACGGCGCAAATCCTAAAACCGAGAATCTTCTTAATATTCAATTACCTTCGTTGATTATTAAACCTGGTGATTCTATCTACCTCCCCGCGAGACATAACGGTTATAAACAGGCGGGAATGTGGAACGATGTAAATGTATACGAGCTTGAAGATAGTGTCAGTGGCGGTTACTTCAAAAAACGCTCAAGAATGGATTTCAATATCGACTTCGGTAACAGATTACGCATCGTTGACGCTTCCGGTAAGCTTCAAACTATGATTGACGTTACAAATATGAGCGGTACGCAGAAGATGGTTCGTCAAAAAGACGGTACATTTAAACTCGAGGGTGTACCTATGGACGGCGTTCCTCCGGCAATTTGCAAAACCTGCGGCAATATCACGCCCGAATGTACCTGTGATTGTCCCGGCGGCTGTGGTTTCCCGATTCCGCAATGCAGATGTAGTCCGTTTATGTTTGTGGGCGGTAGCGTAACGCTTAAAAACCCCGCAGTTATTACTCAAAGCGGACAGTATTGGGACGGCAGTAAGCAGAACCCGATATGGCAGGTGGTTGCGACATTTGAGGCTAATACCGACCTCGTTGACTGGCGGATTATTACACAATTCTCCGGCGGCGTGACCCAAGGGCAGAACTTCACGAGATTTGTGGTTAACGGGCCGTGGGGACAGAACCCCTCAACCGACTGGGGCGCGCAAGCCTCTGTAACCGGCGGAAGATTTGAAGGCTGGGGCATTAATCAAGGTAACCAAAATACCTTCAACTTTATCCCCGAGGGTACTACTTTCACTATAACAATGAGAGTAGGCGACGGCGGCGAGAATGAACCGCCATCACTATCCTACCCCGGATAAACAGAAATTAATAATTAAAGAGGTGAAGACTATGGCGCAGGTTGATACAAGACATGAAGAAAAGAATTCGCTTATGGCTTTACTCGTAGCTAAGTATTTTCCCGAGAATATTGATTTACAAATTGCTCAGGCAAAGGCGAAAATGGAAAAAAGCGATATTGCCGACGTTATGGCGGAGTTTGAGGAATTAAAAAGAAATCATAAATAAAAAGTTAGTCCCCCTTTTGCTTTTCGGTAAAAGGGGGGCGTTATAACTGCTATATAGGAGCGGAAAATGAATACAAAATTGATACTTGCGAGCAATTCGCCGCGCAGACGCGAGCTTTTGAAGGCGGCGGGGTTCATATTTGATATAATCCCCGCAAAAGGCGAGGAAAATATCCCACCGAATACATCCCCCGATGAAGCCGTGATGATTCTTGCGCGGCAAAAGGCAGATGAGGTTTATGCGGCGCATAACGACTGTATCGTTATCGGCGCGGACACAATCGTTGCGATTGACGGCGACATTCTCGGAAAACCAGCCGACAGTGACGAGGCGTTCAAAATGTTAAAAAAGCTCTCCGACAGAAAGCATATTGTTTATTCCGGTGTAGCGGTTTGTTCAAAAAAAGGAACGGATACTTTCTGCGAACGCACGGAGGTTGAGTTTTACAACCTTTCCGATGATGAAATCCGCGCTTATATTGAAACGGGCGAGCCTTTTGACAAAGCGGGCGCATACGGTATACAAGACAAGGGAATGATGCTCGTAAAAAGCATTAACGGAGACTTTTACAATGTTATGGGGCTTCCGGTCGGTCAGCTCGGCAGGCGATTGTCCGCTATATGCAAAAAGCCGCCGTGTTCTCACAAATACGGTATATCCGACTTGTTAAGCGTTATGGCTCGATTGCGAGTAGAATGTCCATGGGACAAGGAACAGACTCACGCTTCTATACGCGCAAATGTTATTGAAGAAGCGTACGAGGTTGCCGAGGCAATTGATAACGTCTCCCCCGAGCAATTATGTGAGGAATTGGGCGATTTGTTGTTACAGGTGGTTTTTCACGGACAAATTGCGGCAGAGACGGGAGAGTATGATTTCGACGATATATGCGACGGTATATGCAAGAAGCTTATTTATCGGCACCCTCATGTTTTCGGCAATGTAAAAGCCGATTCGACTCGAGAGGTTCTAAAAAACTGGGACGACCTTAAAAGTGCGTCTAAGGGGGAGCAAACTACCTATGAAAGACTTTTGAGCGTTCCGAAAACTCTCCCTGCATTAATTAGGGGAGAAAAGGTAGGAAAACGCGCGGCGGGTACCGGTTTTGACTTTGCAAGCGTTAAGGAATCCCTCGACAGTCTTAAAAGCGAGATAAATGAACTCGAAGAAGTAATTGACAAAGATTTAGATAATATTCATAAAAAAGAAGGTCGAATTGAGGAAGAATTTGGCGATATTTTGTTTTCCTGCTGTAACTTAGGAAGATTTTTAAAAAAAGATTGTGAAAAAGCCTTGACTTTATCAATAAATAGGTTTATAATGCGTTTTGGGAGACTTGAGGACATGGTATCGGAATCGGGGAAAGCGTTTGATGATTTTAGTGCGACGGAACTCGATGAGATGTGGAATATTGTTAAAGAAAACGCGCATTAAACGAGCGTTGAGCGAAAATAAGCACGGCGAAATGTACACGGAAACGAAACGGAAACAAATACAGAAACAAGTACAAGAGTTGTTGCGTAAGTTCAACAAATGTTTTACGAGCGTTGAATACAGCAATATTAAATCAAGTCAACAATATTTATTAAAATTTTAATGGAGGGTCATCAGAATGACAAAAGCAGACTTAATTACTATGGTAGCAGACAAAGCGGGTATTACAAAAAAGAGCGCGGACTTAGCTTTAGGCGCGGTTATTGACAGCATTACAGAAACACTTGCTAACGGCGAAAAGGTTCAATTGGTTGGATTCGGTACTTTTGAGGTACGCGACCGTGCAGCTCGTGAGGGCGTTAATCCTCAGAATAAACAGAAAATCAAGATTCCGGCAACAAAGGTTCCGGCTTTTAAAGCGGGAAGAGCTTTAAAAGAAGCGGTTGCAAAATAATCATTTTTAAATACGATTTAACCCCCTCAAAAAAAGAGGGGGTTATTTTTTTATATCAAGCTATATCAAGAATTACAAATTTCGCAAATTAATACGCAAAGCCGTGATAACGGGCGGGATTACCGCAAATTGAATTGCTATTCCCGGTATTGCCATTATAAATACGGTGGTCACCCATATTTCTGTTGAATAATTGCCGACATCGAAAAGCAAGGCTTGGGTTATACCGTATACAATCCGCCCTAACAACATTGAACCCGTTAAAGCGACGTACATTTTCTTATAATAACTCTTTATGGGGAGGTACATCAATAATCCCGCAAACAACCCATAAACAGCGAGTTCACAAATCATAGAGGGTAAAAATATCGAAGGCGGCATTATGCCTCCGGTCATAAAGTGGGAAATTATGGGAACGGATATTCCGCAAATTACGCCATACGGGAACCCGCATATTATACCGCACAATAAAACGGGTATGTGCATAGGCAAAAAGACCATTCCCGGATTAAGATTCGGGAACGTCAGCATGATAGCCGGAAACACATGAAACACACGCGGAAGAATTACGCCGACCGCAATACACAAAGCCGCTATTACCGTTTTTTGAATACTGAACATTTTTGATTTGCTTTTATAGGTCATTTAAACTACCCCTCATTAATATTAATATATAATTGACAATTTTGCTTAATATTAAAGCTCTCGAAATATATATCCTCCATTGGAATCCACTCTTTGACAAACCTCTCGAATAAATCCGGGTTTCTCTTCTGTAACCTTTTATATTGTTCCTCTTTTCTAATGCTAATGAACGCTTTTAAATCGTACACCTCGCCGAATTTCGGGTGGGTCGAATACACACCCTCTATTATAACAAGTCGCGAGGGTTGTACCGTGATAAGCTCCCCCAATTTGTTCGCGCCGCAATCGTATTTGTGATAACCGAACGATTCCCCGGATAATAACGGGGCTATAACCTCGTCGGCGAATCGCTCATAATCAATATTGCCGCCCGGCTCGGAAAGTCTTTTTTCGGTACGTTGTTTTTCCTGTAAAAAGAAATCGTCGGTGTGTATTACTGTACAATCATATTTTTCATATTTTTGCCGCAGAGTCTCGGCAAGCGTCGACTTCCCCGCCCCGCTGTTCCCTTCAATTGCGACAATAACGCGCTCCCTTGTGCGTATTAAATCGTCAATGTACGAAAGAAATCGCTCAAATTCTCTTTTCACAATACTCACATATCATCGTTTCACCCGATTTTATATAACTCGGGGTGAGCGCGCCTTCAAAATTAGTAATACATTTTTCGTTTTTACAGATGCCGCCGGGTTTTCCCGATAACGGCGGCGATTGTTTTATATCGTCGTTTAATATGGTAAGTATTAACGCCATTCTTACATACATTCCGTAATTCGCCTGTTTAAAATAAATGGCGCGGCTGTCCGAGTCAACATCTGATGATATTTCATCAACCCGCGGTAGCGGATGCATAATAATCAAATCCTTTTTTGCGGCGACGAGCTTTTTTTTATTAAGAGTAAAGATTCTCTTTTGTTTTTCGTACTCGGCCATACCCTCGTCGGTGTCGGGGAACCGTTCGCGCTGTATACGGGTCATGTACAGTACATCTAAGCCGGAGAGCGCGTCTTCGAGCGCAAACGCCTGTTCAAACTCCACGGTATTAGAAATATAATCGGGCATCTGCAGTTCGGGAGTAGAGATAAACGTAAAGCTGTTGTCCTTATAGCGGGAAACGGCGCGAACCAACGAATGTACCGTTCTTCCGTACTTTAAATCGCCGCAAATACCTATGTTAAGATTAGTCAATCGCCCTTTTTCTTCGGCTAATGTCAATAAATCGGTCAATGTTTGGGTTGGGTGGAGATGTCCCCCGTCCCCCGCATTGATTATCGGACAGTCGGCGGTAAGCGCGGCTGCCTTAGCCGCACCCTCTAAATAATGTCGCATAACGAGAATATCGGAGTATCCGCTTATGGTTTTTGTGGTGTCTCTTAAGTTTTCGCCCTTCGATATGCTTGATGTATTAGGGTTGTCAAACCCGATTATTCCCCCGCCCAATCGCAGCATCGCGCTTTGAAAGCTCATTTGTGTACGCGTACTCGGCTCATAAAATAAAGTAGCCATGATTTTCCCGGTACAAGCTCCTTTATAATAAAGCGGGTTTTTCATAATCATCTGTGCCGCAGAAACAATCTTGTCCCACATCGACACCGAATAGTCGCCTAAATCAATCAAATGATTAAGATTTTTCAAGCTTATCCCCCCTCTCTCGGAGTACATCATAACACAATTTCATAAATTTGTCAATACATCAAATTTTTTATTGACAATTCGTTAAAGTCGTGATAAAATAAATTTCATGAATTTTGTGACATTTTTAAAACTTAGAAAGTTTTTATTGTATATTATTGTATATATATAAGGGAGGAAGTCTATATGAATTTTTTCAAACGCGCAACCACAAGCATTACACGAAAGCTCGGTAAAACGGCAATATTGTTGGCTTTGGTATTTATACTGGGCAATATTATCGCCGGCTCGTTCTCTATTGAACAATCAGTAAAAAATACCGAAGCGGCGGTTCTGAAGGGAATTGTCCCGATAGCTACGCTACAGGAAAATTGGGAAAAGACCAACAAGGAGGTTGAAGATAAAATGTTGGAGATGGGCTTAGAAGAGCCTAACTACAACGACCCCGACTTCGATTACGACTCGTTTGATTGGGAAGCGCATTGGAGAAAACGCGAGGAAATCAGACAGGATATTATGAAGGACATAGCTATGACCGCCGAAAGGATTGAGGAATTAGGCGAGCTACCCTCTGTAGATTTTTACGACTACTCAAATACCGCGGGGCTTAACAGTAAAGAAATCCGTAAATACCACACCCCCGAATCTGAAAATTCCAACACTTATTATATACCGGCTGAGGACGAGGATGAATGGTTTTCTATTCGCGGCGGTATGGACGGAGAGATTCTCGATATAAAAATGGGCATTATTGAGATTGTCGACGGCAGAACGCTCGACGACAATGCCACCGATAACAGTAACGAGGTGCTTATTTCAAAAGATTTTGCCGATAAAAATAATCTACAGGTCGGCTCAACCTTTATTTTGAAACAAGACATTTATATTTACCCAACCGATGGCAATGGTAAAGGCATCATAGCGCGCGGAGGCGTTGTAGAAGTAGACAGAGTGGTGTCTTCATCTATGGAAATTGAAGAAGAGTATCAAGAACCCGAAATCGGAAACACTCTCGAATTTGAATTTTCGGTTGTGGGTTTATACGAGCCGAATATTCAACCGGCTTCCCCCGACGCCGACGAATGGAACCGGGTTTATATGGAGGTCGAACGTCGCAACATGATTTACGCGACAAACGACACCGTAAAAACAATAAACGATTATGTATTCTCCGAACAAAAGCATTATAACCCCGAACAGTTTAAAGACCAGGATAAGCCATACGAATACCTTACCCCGATATTCGGTTTCCGCGATAATAATGATTTAGAAGAGTTTATCGTCGCCGTTGAAGGTATGTTTGGTGAATATTACTGGGTAATTGATAACGACTTAGACTTTGATAACATAGTCGCCCCCCTTCGAAATATGTCGACATTAGCGAATATAATACTCTACGTGGGAATAGGCGCGTCGTTGATTATATTGAGCCTTCTCATCACGCTTTTCCTTCGTGACCGCCGTAATGAGATAGGAATATATCTTGCGTTGGGCGAACGCAAAGGGCGGGTAATTGCACAGATTTTGGCAGAGGTTATGCTCGTTTCGATACTCGGAATAACAATTTCCTTGTTCTCCGGAAATTTCATTTCGGCTACGCTTACTAATTCAATGATTGATAATCAGGTTAAGGCACAGCAAACACAGGAAAACAGCAGGAGAAACGCACCGCCGAGCTACGGCTTTGAAAATAATCAGCTAAAACAAATGGGTTACGGCGCAGATGTCTCGCTCGAGGATATGGCAGAAAACTATAAGGTAACGCTCGGTACAAATATTATTATCATTTTCTATGCCGGGGGAATAATCACGGTATTACTTTCAACATTAATTCCGATATTATATATCCTCAGATTAAATCCGCGAAAAATCTTGATGTAAGGAACGGTGAAAACCTATATTAACGGAGCTTTTTATGCTCGGAAAGGTATGGTCATTAACATGGCTTTAATTGATGTAAACAATATAAACTATTTTTATCAGGACGGCGATACAAAACGCTATATACTGAACAATATCTCCTATTCCTTTGAAAGAGGGCGGTTTTATACAATTTTTGGCGAATCGGGTTCGGGTAAAACCACATTTTTAGCGTTGTTGAGCGCGCTCGACCAACCAAAATCGGGAAATATTTTTTATGAAAATACCGATATAAACAAAATTGGCTTGGACAAATACCGCCGCAATAAAATAAGCATTATTTTTCAACAGTATAATCTCGTTCCGTATATGACGGCGGTTGAAAATATCCGCGTCGCAATGAGTATAACGGACAATAAGCTTCCCGATGATTTAAACGGGGTCGCATATAATCTGTTGGATTATATAGGCATTACCAAAGACCGCGCAGACAGAACGGTTAATAAGCTTTCCGGCGGTGAGCAACAAAGGGTTGCGATTGCCCGTGCTTTAGCGACAAATGTCGACGTTATTTTAGCGGACGAGCCTACGGGAAACCTTGACGACGAGATGGAAGGCGAAATTGTACAAATATTCCAGAAATTGGCTCACGACCACAATAAATGCGTTGTAGTCGTATCACACTCGAGCCAAATTGCCAACCGCGCAGATGAAGTAATTAAACTCCGTAAAGGAAATTTTGAATCGTACAGTAACACAGATAATATTAAGGAATAATATACTCCTTAACCACTAAATATTATAGCAGTTAAGGAGTATATATGGACTTTTTGAGTCAGTTTGATAAAAGCAATTATAAAAGTGAACCCGATAAAACCGTTGTCACACCCCCGGCTCCGCCACAAATACGGTCGGAGCCGATTGTCGTGGTACAAAACACAGAGCGAGACGATATAGGAAGTATAAACGCGCCTCCGGTTGACATTCCCCGCGACGCATCAAATGCCGCTATTCAAGGGCCCGTCCACCAAATGGAGGTGGACAGGTCGTTTCAAATGAAAAAAATTATCAAATACGCAATTATTGCCGCCGCCGTCATTGCCCTCTGCGTTACCGGGATTATTATATTCCGCCTTTCAAATAGGGTTGAGGTAAAGCGGCTTATTGATGATAATATAGGCGACGCAAATAATTGGGCAATAAGAAATCGTATAACGCTCGAAATATCAAACGAGTTTAACACGGATTACGAAAAGGATATTGTTTTTTTTCAATCGCCCGAAGCCGGTAAGGTACAACGCGGCTCAATAGTTGCCGTCGGCGTGAGTAAAGGCCCCGACCCCGACGAACCGATTACAATTCCCGATTTCAGCAATATAAAAAGTGCTTCCGAAGTACGCGTTTGGATAAACGAGTTTAAGGTTGCGAACGCTCGTGTAATACAAGAGTACAGCGATGACGTCGAAAACGGACATTTCCTTCGACTCGAATTTCGTGACGACATGGTAAACGAGTCGACTTATACCCGAAAGGATACGCTTAATATTTATATTTCACGCGGAGTTGAGCCTATTTCCAAAAATATTACCGTTCCAAAATTTGTGGGTAAAACGAAGGAAGACGCCGAGACGTGGGCGGAAAACAATAAGGTTAAGCTTATTTTTGAAGAAGCCGATTCGGAAGATGTTGCGGTGAATAAAATTATCTCACAGGATATTCAAAGCGGGATAAAAATTGCACAGGAAGACGAAATAACATTAATTGTTTCTCTCGGAAAGGGAATCACTGTCCCCGATTTTAACACAATTTCCAAGAACGAAGCGGCTATGAATTCCGATTTAAACGTAGAGGTTATTTTGAAATACAGCGGGTCTGTTCCTTACGGTGATGTTATTTCACAATCTGTTCCCGCCGGGACAAAGCTTTTCGGCGAAGATAAAAAAGTCACCGTAACCTATTCTGAGGGAAGACCTTATATTGAGGATTTAGTAGGAAGAAGCGAAAATCTTCTCCCCGCATATTTTTACGAGTTGAAATTTAAAGGCTCGAATATCACATATACAACCGCGTATGTTGATTCGAGCCTCCCGAAAGGAACGGTAGTTTCCGCCTCACACAACAGCCAGTATGTAGACATGGATACTGTCGTTCATATTCAAATTAGTCTCGGGAATTTAAAGCCGGAGGAACCGTCATTACCGGATTTGCCCAATTCACCCGATAATGTCGAACCGCCGACGGATGACGATAAATCAGCTCGATAACAATTATTTGACAATTATTAATAGTGCAAAATAAACAAAAAACGCGATTAAAAGACATTGATAATATACATTTATAATGAATTTTTATTTTTATGTAAATTATTGTAAAAAAACTTGCAAAAAATTTAAATATATGTTATTATAATGCAAATACTTTATTAAATATTAATTTTTAACGAGGATGAAAGGATTTTTTAAAAATGGCTGATATTAAGAACTTAAAAAATACCCCCGCAACCGATTCAACGAAGGTTGATAACAAACCCGCAACGGTAACAAAAGCCGTCGCACCCGCACCCGCTCCTGTTGCGGCGAAAAAAGAGACCGCCGAAGTAAAAGCACCCGCTGTAAAATCGACAAAACCGGCTCGTAAGCCCGCAGCAAAGAAGCCTGCCGCTAAAAAGACAACTGCCGCTACTGCAAAGAAGCCTGCAGCGGCTACAAAGAAGCCTGCCGCTGCTACAAAGAAACCCGCCGCTAAAAAGGCAGCTTCTGCCGCAAAAAAAGCACCCGTTGCCGTTAAAGCCGCACCTAAAAAGAAAAAGGCAGAGGTCGTTGATAAAACGGACGTTGTAAAAACCGTTTTATGGAAGTCGATTAATAAAGCAAAGGTAAAGAAAATTAAGGGCGAAATTGCTATACAAGTATTTGCGGACGGTCTTGATTCTTTTTACATCGCTGTGAAAAACGGGCAACCGGAAATTGAACGCTATTATTACAATAACAACAACGGACAGTTGGTTACTACCGAGTCCGAACTCTTAAAAATCGCTAAAGGCAAATATGATGTTATTTCCTCGATAAAATCCGAAAAAGCTAATTTTGACGGAAATCTTTCATCATTGTTAAAGATTTTAGAAATGTTTTAGAAGATGATTCAAGGCTATTCCCCGCGAACAATTTTGTTCGCGGGGAACTTTATTTATTTTTACTATTGCTTTTTTATTATTAATGATATATAATTACATACAGTAGTACCTACCGTATGAGAGGGGAGCAAAACTGTCATGAAAAGAGCTGTATCAATAATAACGGTATTAGTATTTTCTTTATGTATTACATTGACCGATATAGGCAACATTGTTAAAACGAATACCGTCGCCGGTGCTTTAGAGACGTATGAATTTACCACAGAGGTCATAAAACTCGTTAATGAAATAAGAGCGGAAGAGGAATTAGAGCGTCTTTCGGGGAACCACTTTCTTCTCAACGCCGCCGCTACGCTCAGGGCATACGAGCTTACGGAGTTTTGGAGCGGAACCCGCCCTGACGGTAGTAATTTTTGGACAATACTCGATGAATACGAAATCGAAAGAATTGATTCCACGCAGTTAATAGGGCGCGGGTATGATTCACCGAGCGAGCTTGTTCAAGCGTTTGCAGACAGTCCCGATTTGTTGAAAAACTTACTTTCAGACCGCACTCATATAGGGGTTGGGTTTTTGCATAATTCGAACAATCAGATGTGCTGGGTATTGTTGCTTTTAAAAATAGCCTGTACAGAATGTAAGCTGCCGAAAAACTCAATTTGCTATTTTTGCGGAGTTTGCGCCGATTGTGACGAAGGGACGTTCTTACACTGTGCAACCTGTGACATCTGTGAAGAATGTTACGAGTGCGATATGTGCGAAGCTTGTTACAATTGCTTTCTTCATTGTACGTGCGAGGAACCGCCCGCTTGTGAAAATGGTCACGATTTATGGTCGAGCAATTGTACGAGATGTTTTAGGTGCTTTGCATATGATTTACCGCGAAGCTGTTCAAACAGTTCCCCGTGTTCACAGCACAGATGTGAAAGTAAAGGGCATAGCTGGTCTTCATGGTCGCCCAACGATTCCGGCTTTTGTACAAAGGGCGGTATTCAAACGAGAGCTTGTTTTTGGGATTGGGCTTGTGGCGTTGCCCCCGAATCAAAATGGGTCAGCGCGCTCGGACACAACCTTTGGCTCTCAAATTGTTCAAGGTGCTTTAGGTGCGGCTTGACTAATATAAAACGAACCTGTACAACCGAAAAACCGTGTTCTACGCATAAACCGACAATAATACCGGTTACATTTCATAAGGGCAGAATCCTCGATAATAACGCCAAACCGACAATTTTTGACTTTATAGAAATACTTAAATATCTTGTAAATATCGAAAATGAGATTTCAATAGGCGGAGTAGGCTCGCGTGCATGGAACGCCGCGTTAATAACCCCCGAGTCGACCTCACCGACAATTTTTGACGGAATCGAGATTTTAAAATATTTGGTGGGGATTGAGAATTATATAGGTGAAAATACCGATGTTGTAGTTAATCCGCATCCTATCCCCGGTGTAAAGCCTACTTTTTGGCATGATGACAGCAATAAGGTCGGCTTTTGGAACAAAAGCTCGATTACCGTTCACAGTCAAACCGTCGGAACGGTATCGTCGGGATTTAATTTCAGTTCTTGGACGTCGGAGGCATTAGGAAAATGGACTTCGGCATTAGGCGTAAATATAAGCTCCACTTCATCACAAGCCTCATCGGATATTCAGGCGTATGGCGGTCGTAAATCGGTTATCTGTGAAATTAGCGGCGAATCATATTGGCCCGATTCGCGGGTAGGTATGTGCAAATGGGTATACTCAACCCCCGAAGCCGGTACATTCAGCGCGAACGGCGCGACAAGGTGGGTATACAGATATAATGCCGCTAAGGTATATGTTTTGGAGTTGTATTCGGATTGGTCACAGAACAATGTCAATCTTACAAAACACACCACAATACACGAATTTGGTCATGCGTTGGGATATATGAGTCACCCTTTTGATATCGAAGCCAATAAAAGCGATATAATGTACCCGTACACCTCTCCGTCACTGACATTAAGTGCGAACGAAAGAAAGCATTTAAGACAAATATATGATTATTACAGAAATTAGAAATTATTTTGCAACCTTCGAAAATAACTTGACTGAAGGAGTCTTCTATGAAAAAAGTATTTATATCATTATTTCTCGTCGCGACGTTATCGCTGAGCGTTACCTCCTGTAAAAAAGCCGATTCCCCCGACCTCACCGCGAATGAGATTCAAGCCGAAACCTTCGCAATGAAAAGCGCGACCTATGAATATCACACATTTGAGGAGGCTTTATCGGAATTTGCAACCGACGCGGTAATCGCACAATATGTAACACATAATCCGTTCGGCGAGAATCAAACCTTGGTCGAATATGAATTTATCGTACTCGAAAGAGTTTTGGGAAATGCCGCCGAAAGAATTTTTGTTTATACAGAAAGCGCGGAGGAGCGCGATAAAACAGATGTTTCATTTGTGGGGACGGAAAGACATATTCCTTATAAGCCGGGCGATTTGGAATTTAATACGGAATCGACATATTTGCTTATACTCCACAAAATAGAAAGCGCGCTTTCCTCAACGCATAAAGACGGGTTTACCTTTATCGACGACATTGTTATCGACTTAAACGAACCCTCAAAAAGCTTGATGTACAGTGAGGAATTAGCGTTTCATTCCGACGAACTCGACTTCACCGATGATAACCTTTCGGAAAAAGAAATAATCGAATTTGTTGAAGAATTAACGGCGGATAATACTCAAGGTAAGGATTTTATTGAGGTTGATTCAATTGAAGGTATAATCGACGGGTCGCCTTATGTATTGATTGCGGAGGTTGGCGATTTATATGCGTCTCCGCGCACCGATTGGATGTCTACCGATATTTATAATGTAACCGCTGTTCAGCTTATTAAGGGAGAGCTTCCCGAAAATCACGAGTTTATGTTAGTTTTTCCCGCAAATACGGCGCAACCGGGCGAGCGTTATATTGTAGCGATTGAACCGATTGAAGAGGGTTATGACGATTGGTTCAGATTGACCTCGCCCGAAAGCTTGTTTGATATTGAATCGTTAGATGAGGTAATTGGATAGCACAGACTCGCACCCATTTTTATTTTTGGAAAACCTTGACAAAAAGTTTATATTACTATATAATATCTATGTATCGTAGTGATATACAATCCCTAAGCAGCAGAGCCTTTTGCGGCTCGGAAAGGTATGGAAAAACAATGGCAAAATTAAACAAAAAAAACGTAGAGAGCTTATCTGTCGGCGGCAAACGAGTATTGGTGAGATGTGACTTCAATGTTCCGCTAAAGAACGGCGAAATAACCAACGACAACCGAATTGTCGCGGCTTTACCCACAATCAAAAAGCTTATTGAAAACGGAGGAAAGGTCATTCTCTGCTCACATTTAGGAAAACCCAAAGGCGTCGATGATGCTTTTACACTTGCACCCGTCGCAAAAAGGCTGTCGCAACTGCTCGGCAAAGAGGTAAAATTCGCAAAGGATGCTCAGGTGGCGGGTGAAATTGCAAAGAAAGCTATCTCCGAAATGAATAACGGCGACGTGATACTTCTTGAGAATACACGTTTTCGCCCCGAGGAAAGTAAAAACGGCGAAGCCTTCAGTAAGGATTTGGCATCAATCGCCGATGTGTACGTAAACGATGCGTTCGGCTCTGCACACCGCGCACACTGTTCAACGGCGGGGGTTACGGATTTTATCAACGGTGAAACCGCAGTAGGATATCTTATGAATAAAGAAATTGAGTTTCTCGGTAACGCCGTCGAAAGCCCGGAGCGTCCATTTGTGGCTATTTTGGGCGGAGCAAAGGTTGCCGATAAGCTTAATGTTATATCAAATCTGCTCGAAAAGTGCGACACGCTTATTATAGGCGGCGGTATGGCGTATACATTTCTTAAAGCACAGGGTATGGAGGTCGGCAAATCGCTCGTTGATGACGAAAAATTAGATTACTGTAAGGAAATGCTCAATAAAGCCGAAAAACTCGGTAAAAAGCTTTTACTTCCGGTTGATACGGCTATTGCAGAGGCTTTCCCTAATCCCATTGACGCGGAGATTCCTGCCGAATATGTTGCAACGGATGTGATTCCCGCAAATACACTCGGTCTCGATATCGGGCCCGAAACCTGCAAATTATTTGCGGACGCGGTGAAATCCGCAAAAACGGTGGTCTGGAACGGGCCAATGGGTGTGTTTGAAAACCCAACGCTCGCGAAAGGGACAATTGCGGTCGCGCAGGCACTTTCGGAGGTTGACGCTACTACGGTAATTGGCGGCGGTGATTCGGCGGCGGCGGTCGTACAATTGGGGTTCGCGGATAAAATGTCACATATTTCCACCGGTGGCGGTGCAAGTCTCGAATACCTTGAGGGAAAAGTTCTCCCCGGTATTGACGTTATACAAAACGCATAGGAGGTATATGATAATGTTAAAAGGTGAACAAATATTCAGAATAGGTTTAATTATTTTTGCGTTCTCGCAGATTCTTACGCATACCGTAGTCGGATTCCATGAATTAACGGCGTTTATGTCGGGATTGGGTGTTAGTTTAAGCTTAGTCGGCACGGGAAAACGCTTTTATGATGAAAGGATAAAAACATGAACAAGGGCTTAAGAAAAACAATAATCGCCGGTAACTGGAAAATGAACAAAACTCGTCCGGAAGCCGCAGAGTTAGTTAAACAAATTAAAACAATCCCCGATAACAAAGATGTACAGGTGGTTGTCGGCGTACCTTATACAAACCTCGAAACGGTTGTAAATGCCGTAAAAGGCTCGTCGGTTAAGGTATCGGCGCAGAATGTGCATTTTGAAAAAAGCGGAGCATTTACGGGGGAAATAAGCGCGGATATGCTGAAAGAAATTGGTGCGGAGTATGTTATAATCGGTCATAGTGAACGCAGACAATATTTCGGCGAAACAGATGAAACGGTCAATAAGCGCACTAAAGCCGCACTTAATGCGGGGTTAATCCCGATTATGTGTGTCGGCGAATTGTTGAACGAGCGCGAATCGGGAATCACCGAAGAGGTGGTATCGCGGCAGACTAAGTTGGGGTTGGCGGGGGTCACTCCCGCTGAGGTTAAAAAGACGGTT
>Ga0082212_10001402_pt1 | contig 35519 bp, 30 predicted proteins | sample TergutNt197P3_FD_71548 | JGI IMG/M metagenome (GOLD analysis project Ga0082212, IMG submission 71548) | Neocapritermes taracua P3 segment gut microbial communities from Petit-Saut dam, French Guiana - Nt197 P3 | ecosystem: Host-associated > Arthropoda: Insects > Digestive system > Gut ...
GAAAGGTTTTGCCTTTGTGGAACGGCAAAAACGCATGATAATAGACGGAGATGATTTTTATCTTGATCTTCTTTTCTATCATCGTAAGTCAAAAAGGCTTGTGGCAATTGAACTTAAGATCGGAAAATTTCAGGCAAAGTATCAAGGCCAAATGAAACTATATTTAAAATGGTTAAACAGGTATGAACGGCAGCCCGATGAAAACGAACCCATCGGCCTAATTCTTTGTACCGGAGACAGCCGTGAACAGATAGAGTTGCTGGAAATGGATAAAGACGGCATCATGGTTGCCGAATACTGGACAGAGCTAATGCCCAAGAAACAACTGGAAGAAAAATTTTATACTCTCCTTCTGGAAGCCCGCGAACGGATTAAAGCAAGGCAACTGATCGGTGGTTTAAAATAGTAACCCCCCAAACAGCAGTTATCCAAGATTGAAAACGGGGTCAATTGCAATATGCGTACATTCATAAAAGTTTCAAATGCCCTTGGCCTTGGCCTCACAGTTTCCGCATAAAATGAATAAAGCCTAAGTTTTTTTAAAACACAGGCTATTATCTCTCCTGTTATGTTTACAACAGCTCGATCCCGGCAGCTTTACAGGCGGCGAGTGTATCGCTGTCCCACATGGAAACCTGGACTTCGCCGACATGAGCTTTCTCCAGAAGGAGCATACACAAGCGCGACTGCCCTATACCGCCGCCCATGGTTAACGGCAATTCGCCTGCAAGCAGCATTTTGTGGAACGGCAGTTCGCGGCGGTGATTGCAATTTGCCTTTGTAAGCTGTTCATCCATCGACTTTTCATCGACACGAATGCCCATCGAAGAAATTTCCATGGCACAGCCCAAAACTTCATCCCAAAATAAAATGTCGCCGTTAAGGTCCCAGTCGTCGTAATCCGGCGCGCGGCCATCGTGTTTATTGCCCGATTGTAATATTTTACCAATCTGCATAATGAACACGGTTTTGTGTTCTTTTAAAATTGCATTCTCCCGCTCTTTGGGCGATAAATCCGGGTAAAGGTCTTCCAGTTCCTGGGTTGTAACAAACGTTACTTCGCGTGTCAGCTTTATACCCAGAGCGGGGAACATCTTCTTTATAGAATCTGCCGTATCGCAAATCGCCCCGACAATTGCCGTTACCGTCTTTTTTAAATAACCCACGTTACGCGAAGGGCGGTCGATAACTTTTTCCCAATCCCACTGGTCAACATAAATGGAATGGAGGTTGTCCAGCTCTTCGTCGCGCCGTATAGCATTCATGTCGGTATAGAGCCCTTCGCCCACAGGGAAACCGTATTTATGCAGGGCGAGGCGTTTCCATTTTGCAAGCGAGTGCACAATCTGGGCGTTGGCGGACGATTCCTTTATATCAAACTCAACCGGGCGCTCAATGCCGTTCAGGTCGTCGTTCAGGCCGGATTTTGCTTCCACAAAAAGCGGCGCGGACACACGCCTTAAGCTAAGGGCACGGCATAAATTTTCTTCGAACACTTTTTTTATAGTGCCAATGGCGGTTTGGGTTTCGTATATCGACAGCAGCGACTTATAACCTTTAGGCACAACCAGCTTTGACATCAATTACTCCTGTACGGCCTTACATTAATATTGTTTTGCGTAAGGTAATCTTTAAGTTCGCTAACTTTATAATTCCTCTCCAGCCTCGGCGAATACAGCATACTGCTGATAATCGCCGCATGGGTATCGGTTTCCGTGAATAGCTCCTGTAAATGCTCAGGCTTCCCGGCGCCGCCCGAAGCAATAAGCGGGATCGAAACTGCATTTTCGGCCAGCTTCATCAATGGCAAGTCATAGCCGGAGAGCGTACCGTCCCGGTCGATGCTGTTAAGGCAGATTTCCCCGGCGCCAAGACCCTCTGCGCGTTTTATCCACTCCACGGCATCCATGCCTGTCGCTACACGCGCCCCGTCGATAAACACTTCGTACCCGCTGGGCATTTTTTCCGCCCGCTTTACCTGTGTAGACAGCACGACGGCCTGTGAACCAAAAGCCTTTGCCCCGTCATTAATAATCTGAGGGTTACGCACAGCCATGGAATCGATGCTGATCTTTTCTGCGCCGGCCTTTAGCGCCTCGTACATATCATCGAGGTTTTTGATTCCCCCGCCGACAGTAAAGGGGATAAACACACGCCCCGCAACTTTTTTTACCGTTTCAATATCAATCCGGCGCTTTTCGGCGCTGGCGGTTATATCGTAAAAAATAAGCTCGTCGATTTGCGCTTCATACATGGCGGCTGCTAGCTCTTCGGCGGGGGCAACGTCGATATTGTCCTGGAACTGGACAGCTTTGGTAACCCTGCCGTTAATTATATCAAAGCAGGCTATAAGCCTTTTTGTAAGCATCGTTTTAACCTGCATATATCAGCCCCTAACATTCAGATTAAGAAAGCTGTTAAGGAGCGCAAGCCCAGCCCTGCCGCTTTTTTCTATGTGGAACTGGGTTGCGTAAATATTTTCCCGGTGAACCGCCGCGGTAAAGGAGCCGCTATAATCCGCCGTGCCCCAAATATCAGCTTTATTTTCGGGTTTTGCAAAAAAGGAATTTACAAAATAGAAATAATCTTCATGGGTTTCAAAACCTGCATTGGCAACAAATTGCACCTTGTTCCACCCCATTTGTGGGACACGGACTTTGGAAACGTCGAATTTTTTTACCCGGCCTTTAAGCCAGCCAAGGCAAGTTGCGTTTCCTTCCTCGCTGTGTTCAAAAAGTACCTGGAGGCCGACACATATCCCCAGAAACAAAACGCCCCTCTTCAGCACCTTTTCTTCCAGCTTCCCGGTAATGCCTAGCTCTTGCAGCGATTCCATGGTCGCTTTCGCACTGCCGACACCCGGAAGTATGATCTGCGTCGCGTCTTCGAGGTCATGCGCGCTATGGGCAAACGCCGCCTCATATCCAAGATGGGTTACCGCATGGAAAACACTGGGGGCGTTCCCCGCCCTGTAGTCGATTATTTTTATCATGCCGGCGCCTTACTAATTCGCACTTTTACTCCCATTCCACGGTCGCCGGGGGCTTTGAAGTAATATCGTAAACAACACGGCATAAAGAAGGTATCTCGCCTGTGATGCGCGAAGATATGCGGCTAAGCACTTTATGCGGGAGCGGCGCATAGTCGCAGGTCATAAAATCATTGGTAATAACAGCGCGGATTGCAATGACATTTTCGCAGACCCTCTTGTTGTTTTTTACCCCCACGGAGACGGTATCCGTTAAAATGGCAAAATACTGATCGGGCCTGTTTTTAAGTGAATCAAGTTCTTCGCGGACGATCGCGTCTGCCTTGCGCAAAAGTTCAAGTTTTTTCGCAGTAACCTCGCCGATAACACGGACAGCAAGCCCCGGCCCGGGGAACGGCTGGCGGTTTACCAAAAATGGCGGCAGGGCCAGCTTTTTGCCAAGGGCCCGGACCTCGTCTTTATAAAGGGCCGCCAGCGGTTCTACAAGAGAGCTAAAGGCAAGGTTTTTGGGGAGCCCGCCGACATTGTGGTGGCTCTTGATTACTTTGCCGTGCTTCCCCCCCGACTCGGCAATGTCCGGGTAGATTGTCCCCTGCGCAAGGAACGGGATATCGCCAAGTTTTGCAGCTTCCTCTTCAAACACACGGATAAATTCTTCGCCAATTATTTTCCGTTTGGCTTCGGGGTCGGTTATGCCTTTTAATTTTCCGACAAACCGTTTTTGCGCATTAACCCGGACAAGGCGGAGGCGGTGCCTGGAAAACACCTCCGCTATTTGATCGCCTTCATCCTGCCGCATAAAACCGTGATCGACAAAAATGCAGACAAGCTGCCCCGGGATTGCTTTGGACAAAAGGCTTGCGCATACCGAAGAATCAACCCCGCCGGACAGGGCAAGCAGCACTTTTTTTCCCCCGACTTTCTGCCGTATTTCTTTTATCTGATTGTCTAAATAATCACTCAGTTCTTTATCGCTTTTCATATCCTCTCCGTTTAATTAACTCTTGTAACCTAATTTGGGTTTTAAGAGGTCCCGCTTTTCCTGTTATGGTACTCCTGCAGCGAATAGACCGTCTCGCTCGGCCTCTTTACCTTTTCGGCAATCCCCTTTGCAACAGCCAGCGCCGCCGTTAGGGTTGTCATATACGGGATGTTGTACCTGATTGCCGATTTCCTTATATAGGAGTCATCGACTTCGCTGCGTATGCTCCCGCTGGGTGTATTAACGATAATGTCAAGCTCGTGGTTTTTAATGGCATCTTCTATATCCGGCCGCCCTTCGTAGATTTTGTTAATCACTTCGGCCTTTATGCCTTTGGAAGAAAGGAAAGCCTGCGTCCCCCTCGTGGCAAAAATGGTAAACCCCAGGCTTTCAAATTGCCGTGCAACTTCCTCCGACGCTTTCCTGTCCGTTTCCGCAACGGAAATTAAAACCGAACCCGAAAGCGGCAGGACCATTTTTCCGCCTTCAAGCGCTTTATAAAACGCAAGGCCAAACGAATCCGAAAGTCCCAAAACCTCGCCGGTCGATTTCATCTCGGGGCCCAAAAGAGGGTCAACCTCGGGGAACATGTTAAACGGGAAAACCGCTTCCTTAACGCCGTAATAATCTATTTCCGGTTTTTTTATCGCTGCCAAATCGACCGTGTTTCCCGTGTGCTTGCCCATGATAAGTTTTGTTGCAATATTTGCCATGTTAAGGTTGCAGACTTTGGACACAAGCGGCACCGTCCGGGAAGCGCGCGGGTTTGCTTCCAGCACATACACTTTATCTTCCTGAATGGCGTATTGGATATTCATAAGACCGACAACGCCCAGTTCCCCGGCAATTTTACAGGTGTAGTCCCGGATCGTTTCGGTTTGCTTTGCGGTAATATTAATCGTGGGGATTACACAGGCCGAATCGCCCGAATGGATACCGGCATATTCTATGTGTTCCATAATTGCCGGTACAAAGGTATTGCTGCCGTCGGCAAGGGCATCCGCCTCGCATTCAATGGCATTGTCCAAAAAGCGGTCGATCAGTACCGGCGCTTCGTTGCTGATGTACCCCGCATTAACGTTGATATATTTTTTTAGCTGTTCATCGCCAAAAACAATCTCCATCGCCCTCCCGCCCAAAACATACGACGGCCTAACCATTACCGGGTAGCCAATCCGCTCTGCGGTATTAAGCGCTTCCTCGCAGTTGCATGCCATTCCCGATTCCGGCATTGGGATCCCCATTTTATCCATCATCTTTTTGAACAGGGCCCTGTCTTCGGCCAGCGCGATAACTTCCGGAGTGGTGCCCAGGATCGGCACACCTGCTTTTTTAAGCTCCATGGCGATGTTTAGCGGCGTCTGCCCGCCGAACTGGACAATTACCCCGATGGGGTTTTCGTGCCGGCAAATGGACAGGACATCTTCGACGGTCAATGGCTCAAAGTACAGCTTGTCCGAAGTATCGTAATCGGTGGAAACAGTTTCGGGGTTGCAGTTAATCATTATTGTTTGGAAGCCTGCTTCACGCAGGGCAAAAGCGGTATGCACGCAGCAGTAATCAAACTCAATGCCCTGCCCTATCCTGTTGGGGCCGCCGCCGAGTATGATCACCTTTTTATTGTTTTCTGCTTTTACCTTTACCCCGCGCTTTTCCCGCGAGGCGGCCAGGCATCCGCTTAGCTTCCCAATGCCGTTGTATGTTGAATAATAATATTCCGCGTCGGCGCCGCTCACCGGCACTATGTCCCATTGCTGTTCTATCCCGGCAACTTTTCTGTGCTGCCTTATATATTCCTCTGGCACTTCCAGGAGCTGCGAAAGGTACTTGTCGGCAAAGCCGTCTTTTTTTGCCCTGGCAAGCAGTTCATCGGGAAGAACCATTTTCTTATAGCTTATTATTTCGTTCTCCAATTCAACCAGTTCTTTCATCTGTTCTATAAAATAATGTTTTATTTTTGAAATGGCATGAATTGTGTCAACGCCGACCCCCTTTCGCAGTGCTTCGTACATGGCAAAGTACCTTTCGCTGTTTGGTGAGGCAATCTTCTGGAGCAGCTCTTTTTCCCCAAGCTCGTTAAAATTGGCTGCAAAGCCAAGGCCGCTCCTGCCTATTTCCAGTGAACGTACCGCCTTCTGGAACGCTTCCTTAAAGGTGCGGCCTATGCTCATTACTTCCCCGACTGCCTTCATCTGCGTGCCAAGCTTGTCTTCGATCCCCTTAAATTTTTCGAATGCCCAGCGGGCGAATTTTAATACAATGTAATCTGCGTCAAGGGAATAATTTTCAAGCGTCCCTCCCCGCCAATACGGGATCTCATCCAGGGTAAGTCCCGCGGCCAAAAGGGAAGACACATAAGCGATGGGGAAACCTGTCGCCTTGGAAGCCAGCGCCGAAGAACGGGAAGTCCTGGGGTTTATTTCTATTATTACAACCCGGTCGGAAACGGGATCGTGGGCAAACTGGACATTGGTCCCGCCGATAACGCCAATGCCCGAAACTATGGTAAACGCGATTTGTTTAAGCCTTTCCTGCAGCTCCGCACTGATTGTAAGCATTGGCGCGGCACAGAACGAATCGCCGGTGTGGACGCCCATGGGGTCTATATTTTCTATCATGCAGATGGCGATCATCCGGTTTTTGGAATCACGCACAACTTCGACTTCCAGCTCTTCCCAGCCCAGGACGCTCTCCTCGACAAGGATCTGCCCGATAAGCGAAGCCTGTATCCCGCGGTTGGCAACAAGAGAGAGTTCTTCCTTGTTGTACACAATGCCGCCGCCGGTGCCGCCCATGGTATAGGCAGGGCGTATTACTACAGGGTACCCAAGTTCGGCAGCTACCTTCTCCGCCTGGGGAACAGACAATGCCTCGAAACTTTTCGGCATTTCTACGCCCAGCTTTTCCATTGTTTTTTTAAACTCGATGCGGTCTTCCCCGCGTTCAATTGCGTCAAGCTGAACGCCGATTACCTTAACGTTGAACTTATCCAGCACACCGGCTTTATTCAGCTCCAGGCTAAGGTTAAGCCCCGACTGCCCGCCCAGATTGGGGAGCAGGGCGTCCGGCCTTTCTTTGGCGATAATTTCTGTAAGGCGGGCAACATTAAGCGGCTCTATGTAGGTAACGTCGGCAACGACAGGGTCTGTCATAATGGTGGCGGGGTTGGAATTAACAAGGATTATTTTATACCCCAGTCCCCGCAGCGCTTTGCACGCCTGGGTACCGGAATAGTCAAATTCACATGCCTGCCCTATAACAATGGGGCCGGACCCAATGATGAGTATAGAACTTATGTCTGTCCTTTTAGGCATACGGCTACAGCTTTTTATATTCCCAGCTAACGCCGCTGTTGTTTACAGTAACAAGGCAATAGTATTTGGTAGCCTTAAAACCATCGACAGTTATGTAATCCACGCTGCCTTCCTGCCGCTCCAGGCGGTTGTGCGTATGCCCCATAAACATTGCATCGCAGCGGCCATGCAGGATAGAGCAAACCCGCGCCACTTCCCTGGCATCGCTGAATTGCTGCAGCTCCATAAGGTTTTTTACAAAAAGGTTGCTGTGGGTAAAAACAAAAACCCGCTTCCCTCCGCCGCTGGCGGCTTTTGCTTCTTTTTCCAGCCAGTCAAGCTGCCCCTTGCCAAAATAACCGTTGGCGGAATCCAGCATAAGGAGGGTTATATTGCTTCCGTCTATCATGTAACTGGTTGAGCCAATCAAATCCTTCCAATTGGGAAAATTGCCAAAGAAAACATCATGGTTCCCTATCACCGGGTAACAGGGGACCGATAACGAGTTGGCAATATCAATAAATTTTTGTATATCCGCAGTTTTTCCGTTCTGGGTAATATCCCCGCATATAACCGCAAAACTGGCAGAATTGGCTGTTACCGCACTTTGCAATTGCTCCAAGCCAAATGCGTCCCCGTCTTCGATGTGGGTATCGGCCAATACAATAAAAGAGTATGGCTCTGCCAGGGAAAGCGTTCGATCTGCCGGGGTAAGGAATTTAAAGCTGTCTTTTTCCCTTAGACGCTTGCCAAGGTCATTTGAGCCGAAGAGGCCCAAAAGGTCGTTACTGCAGGCACCAAGGAAAAGGAAACTAAAAAGAAGGGTTATTACTATTGTTTTTTTTACCATGTGTACCTAAACCCTCCCCTGTAGGCTATACCGTAAAAACTGGCGGTAAGCCCGATGCTCCCGCTCTGGAGCAGCACAATATCGTTGTTTATCGACCAGTGATCATTAATGCGGATAAAGCTGTTTACCCCGAGCGAATATGAACCCATGTTTCCAATATAAAAATCGTTATAATTGGCGAGGCTCATCCCAATAACAAGATTGTCATTGCTGACAAAATTAACATACCCCCACAGCGACAGCACCGTCTCAAAAAGGGGCTTCCCGCCAAAATACCTGGTAAACCGGAAGCTGGGCCCGGCCGAAATTCCCGCCCAGCGCCCCTGTACCGAAACAAGCGGCAGAAGGGTGTGGGTATGTGCCCCGTAAGCAGGGAGCCCGTTATAAATATAAGCCAGGCTAAAATGCAGCAGCTTGAATACAGGGCCGGCCTCTGCCCGGGTAAAAGCTTTTATGCCAAAGCTGCCGCCAGTTGCCCCCAAAGAAACCCCGCCCCGGAATGTATAAAGATCGTTCAGCTCAATGGAACCCTGGGCAGCAAAATCCAATTCATAAAGGAAAGAACGGTTATATTCACCCCTAAAATCAAAACCAAGCTCTATACAAGTAATTTCCGGGCCATTGGCATAAAGGTTCTGCAGTGCCAGAAAAAAGATTATAAACATTACACTGCGTAAAACCTGCAATTTAGCTTTGCATATCATCGTGGAATGACTATACCATTTTTATAAAAAAAAATCCAGAGTTAAAATAAACATTTAACGCTATCTCTAGACAGGTTTTTATTATATACTGCCAGAATGAGAAAGGCAGTTTTATTTTTTCTATTTTGTTGCGCCCCCTTTTGCGCCTCCGCACAAAATAAACAGGAGAATGCCATTGTGTACCCGCAAATGTGGTATTCAACAGTACAGGCCGCAGCTGTAAGCCCGGACGGAAAGTGGCTGGTTTCCGGAACAATGGAAGGGGAAATTGTTGTATACGAAGCAGCAAGCGGCAGGGAGCTCCGCAGTTTTTCTGCTGACGGGGAAATCCAGGCACTGTCTTTTTTCCCCGACAATAAACGTCTGGCTTCAAAATCCTCCGGAGGGATAAAAGTATGGGATTATCTGGACGGAAAGCTATTGCTACAGATACAGACGCAGAAGAATGCGCCGGCTGCCTTTTCCGTAAGCCCGGACGGGCGGAAAATTCTTTCCGTACCGGATGCAACTACGATCACGGTATGGGACGCCCAGAACGGGAAGGTGATTTTTTCACTGGAGAAGCAGCCGGGAAAAATAAAATCATGTGCATGGAGCCCTAACAGCAGATCAATTATTACTGCAGCCTCACCGGGGCTGTCGGCGTGGGATACCGCAAGCATCAGGGTTTTTGATGCAGCAAACGGGAAAGCCGGCCGTGTTACAGCATGGGACCCTTCATCTTTTAATACCGCAGTTTTTTCCCCCGACAACAGATATATTGCAACAGCAGAAAACTCAAGAAAACTGTCTGTTTGGGATGCAGAAAACGGAAAAAGAATACATTACCTGTCCGAAAAAAATTTAAGAAACAATGCGGAAAATCTTTGCTGGAGCCCGGATGGGAAATATATTGCCGCTATTTTAAGCAACGGGGGAATCCATGTATGGGATGCCAAATCCGCAGAAGAAATGGTTTACCTGGTACAGCCATGGGGCTATGAGTTTACCGGGAAAAATATACTTTTTACCCAGGATCAAAAGTATATCCTGTCCGAAGCAGCGCACGGCTACGGATTGTGCCTTTGGGAATGGAATACAGAACATGGCGCAGATTTATTGGGAAAAGATGCGAAACAGTTCAGGTTACCGGGAAGAAATCAATATGCTGCATATCAAATAAAATACAAAGGGGACGATACAAGCTCCTATAAAGCATGGAACGCAGAAACATACGGAGATGTGAGGGTTTTTTCCGGGAAAGGGATTTCTGCAATAAAAGTAGAATGGTCGCCAGACGGAAAACAACTTGCAAGTTATACAGGATCAAATGCAGCAATCTGGGATCTAACGGCAGGCAAACTGCATAGTACCAGGGCGCTTGTAACAGAAAGCAGGATTCGCCTCCGGAGGATTTATATAACAAGCCCAGACGGAAAATTAACCGCAGAGGAAGACGACGAAGGTATCAATGTCTGCCGTTCCGGCCAGAGTTCCCCGCTGTACATGCTGCCTACAAATAGCCCAATTGCGTTCTCCCCGGACAGTTCCCGGATTGCGGGGATCCATAAAGACGGGTTTGTCTGCATTTGGGACGCAGAAACAGGCAGGGAACTGGTGAAGTTTATTTTATTCCAAAACGACGATTGGATAGCAATCTGCCCGGAGGGGTATTACAATTCAAGCCCCGGCGGCGATCGTTCCCTGAATGTGCGGGTTGGGCAGGCGGTTTACGGCATTGATCAGTTCCGCACAATGTTTTATCGCCCCGGCATTATAGCCGGAATTTTGGCCGGAAGTCCCAACCCGGGCAAGGCAGCGCCAACCATTACAGAAGCCTATTCATTTTCCCCGCCGGAAATAACCATAACAGATGCCAACTCCTCGCGTGGGATTGCGGTAACGGCAACACCTTCTGCAAAATTTAAGTTCTCTGCCGTTGTGCAGGATAAAAACCGGCCGTTAAAATCCATTCAGGTGCTGGTAAACGGCAAGCGCCTTGGAAGCGATGCAATGCTGGACTTAACCGGCTCCCGTTCGCTGCGTTCAGAAAATGCCCAGCTTACGGTGGCGGGCAATGAAAAAAAAGTCGAATTTGCAATGACTGTCGAACTTGAAGATGGTAAAAACCGTATCGAAGTTGTAGCATTTAACGGTTATTCAGAAGCCCGTAAACACATCGACATAAGCTATGAGGCAGGATCAGGTGAGATCATTGGCCTGCCCACACTCTGGATATTGGCAATAGGCGCCAACAGATACAGCGACCCTTCCATCCATTCCCTGAATTATTGCGTTAACGATGCGAAGGAAGTTATTGAAGCTTTCTGCAAACAGGAAGGTAAACGTTATGCAAAAGTCAATTCGCTGCTCGTAGCAGACGGAGAAGCGCTGGAGCCAACAGCAAAAAATATCCGCGACAGCTTTGTGTTCCTGGATCAAGCTGGTTCACGGGATGTCGTCCTTCTTTTTCTGGCAGGCCATGGGGTCAGCGGGGAAGAAGGGGCATTCTATTATCTGCCTTCGGATGCATCCTTTGCCCAGGACGGCAGGCTGCTGACAGAAAAGGCAATATCGGCTACAGAAATATTATCTGTCCTGAACTCCCGTGGGAACAGGCTTGTTTTTATAGACGCCTGCCATTCCGGGGGTTTTTCGAACAAAACTGGAGCCATGGACAATGATATACTTATCCATTCTCTTAGAGACAGCAATGCCTTTATTTTTACATCCAGCAGGGGAAACGAATTGTCGCAGGAATTGGATGCATACAAACACGGAGCTTTCAGCTATGCGTTAATCCAGGGGTTAACAGGTAAAGCAGAAATGCGCAGCGGCAGGATAAGCATGCTGGAACTGGGCGGATATGTAACACGCGAGGTACAGAATATAACCAACAGAAAGCAGAACCCTGCACCTTATACCCTGGGTCTGGTTGATTTTGACATTGCAATAGAATAAAACAGATTAAAAGAGGAATTCTTTTTAAAATTTAAAACCCTTCGAGGCAGCAAGATTAATCTTGTGTTTTAAAAAATTGTTTTCCTTTTTTAATTTGGTTATTTCCAGTTGCTGGGATTTTACGGTCTCCAGCAAATCACCCTGTGTTAACGCCCCCGTATGCAGCAGTTCTTCCACATACTCCATCTTGTTTTCAAAATCAATCTCCGCTTCCATGCTTGCTTCCTGAAAGCTTTCATCGATGGCTTCGTTTGTCAGGGTATAGTTTTCCTCGGGCGATTCAAGTATCTTGTCGGCAATGCGGTATATGGCCTGGGAAATAACCGACTGGGGCTTGTAGAGCACCACAGGCAGCCGCGAAGCCAGGGCCGTATCCTGGATCCCGTCGCGGTACATAACCCCCAAATGCTCAACTTTAATATCGAGGTACTCTTCGCAGGACCGGCGTATCTTCATTGCCACTTCGGCATCTTTTGGATCGTCTATCATATTCATGATAAGACGGGGATGGAAATGCTCTGCCGCATCGGTAAATTTTTTATGAGATTCGGGGTCTATCCTGCCAATTTCCTTGAGGATTTGGGGGATATATAAATGCTGGTTCCCCGAGCTGTCCTTGCGTACCCTTTCAAGGTAATTATGCGCTTCTGTCCCCTTTGAAAATTTTGTATACATAAGGCGGAATACCGTATTTTTAAGGAACACATAGGCATTCAGCGTTGCCGTAACAGCAGGTGAGCTGATAACGATGCCCTGGCCCGACAGCAGAAAAAAATCCAGGATTGACTGGTGCGACCCCGCGCCCAGGTCGAGGATTAAAATATCGGTATCCGCTTCGAGCGCCAAAAGCCGCCTTACCAGCGCGTTCCGCTGAAAGGTCTTTAAATTGGCCAGCCCCGGCATTTCCTGATCCCCGGGGATAAAACGGAGGCCCCGTATATCGGTTTTGGAAATCACCTGGGAAAAATCAGCTTTGGTGTTGTTTAAAAAAGTCCCAATCCCCTTTGAAGGCGAATGGAAACCCATAACCAGATGGAGGTTCGATGCCCCCAGGTCCAAATCCGCCAGCACAACCCTTTTGTTTGCCTGCGCCAGGGCCACGGCAAGATTGGCCGCAGCAAGGGATTTCCCTACCCCGCCCTTTCCGCTTGCAATGGGAATAACAAGCATTATTCACCTCCTTCGACTGCTTCCGCAATGGTGTTTTCTGTTTCTATTATACTCAGCGCCCTTTCCTCGTTAATTAATGCTGTTCCCAAAACTGTTGCCAAATCTGCGGCGCATAAAAACAGCGCCCACAGTATTTCCCGTGCAAAATAAATTTGCCTAAAGGTAAAAAACAGCCAGATCATCAAACAAAGTACACATAATATTTTTCCAATTAAATAAAGCGGGACAAAAGCTTTTGACAGCCCGGGGCGCAGAAAAATAAAAAATGACATCAGCGGGAAGAGGGCATTGGGGGCGGCGAACATCATTAAGGGAAGATTTATGCCCATAAAGTCCGGCCCGGTTTTGGCATAGAGCGCCAGCAGCGCAATTATAAAGAAAAGCCGGGCGCTGTCGTAAATAAAAATCGTTACGGGTACCAGGCGGAGGTTTTTTGGCTTTCCCCGGGTGTCAGACATTTTTTTATTCTATACCCGCCAATTCCATTTCGAATACGATAAATGCATTGGGGGGGATTACGCCGCCGGCGCCCCGTTCGCCATAGGCAAGTTCCGGCGGGATAACAACAAGCCGCTTTTCGCCAAGGCTCATCTGTAAAACAGTCATATCCCAGCCGGGAATTAATTGCCCCATACCTGCCTGGAACTCAATTGGCCCGCCGTGTGCATCGGATGCGTCAAACACTTCGCCAGAAAGGAACATACCCCGGTAATTAACTTTTACGGTACTGCCTTTTTTTGGTATGGCGCCGCTGCCGTTTTGCTGGATTATGTATTGGACGCCGTTGCCGTCTGTTTTAAGGCCGGGGTATTTTTCGGCAATTGTTTTAAGGTCGGCTTCCCGCTGCGCCTTAACCCTGTCGGCTGCCGCGGCGCCCACCCTGGAAAGCAGCGTGTTAAATGTCTGCTGATCCGGGCGGAAGCCCTGTGCAGCGGCCCCGTTCCGCACAATTACGATGCTGATTATTTTATCGCCCTGCTGGATCGCATTGACGACGCGCTGGCCTTCCACGACCCTGCCAAACACTGTATGCTTGCCGTCAAGGTGAGGCGTAGCCGTATGGGTGATAAAAAACTGGCTCCCGTTTGTACCGGGGCCGGCATTGGCCATAGACAGCACCCCGGGGCCGTTATGCCGTAAGGAGGCGTCAAATTCATCGGGGAATTGATACCCGGGCCCCCCCATGCCGTTCCCCAGGGGGTCGCCGCCCTGGATCATAAAATTGGCGACAACCCGGTGAAAGGTAAGGCCGTTATAGAACGGTTTGCCATTGCATACATCCATTTTGCCTTCGGCAAGGCCAACAAAGCTGCAAACAGTAAGCGGCGTTTTTTCAAATTCCAGTTTTAACAGGATTTCGCCTTTTGCCGTGTTGATCCTAGCAAAAAGGCCGTCCCCCAGAGCTGTATTGCCGGGGGAACTTTGTGCCGAAGCTTCGTTTAAAGCAATATTGGGGGGGAATTTTTCGGAACATGCAAAGAAAACAGCCGAAAATACGACAGAAAAAACCGCAGAATACGTAATAGGGGCTCTAATTTTCATAATCATACAATAAATCCTACCATAGACACAGGTACTCTTTCAATCTATACTATAATGGAAAACAATGGACATTACCGAGATTCAGGATGAACTTCTCCGGCTGGAATACCCAAACCTGCTGCCAGATCACGATCCCGACATAGAAAGATACTATTACCTGCGTTCGATAGGCCAGTCCAAAGACGCCCTTGGAATATACCAGAACCGGCTTGCCGTCCGCTACCCCGACAACGAATTCCGCACCTGGCTCCTGCGTTCCTACCGCAGCCATGACCCGGCTTTTAGGAGCCTTTTGGCAAGGGGCTACCGTATGCTGGGGGCCCGTTCCCTGGACCGCATTAAACAGGTCCTTTACATTATCGCGGAAAAAGCGGATTCGTTTAACGAAAAAGATGTCTACTCAACAATAAAAACAGCGGAAGAAATTCTGCAGTTCCTTTCGCCGGAACGGTACGAAGCCGTGGCTGGTATGGAGCGCTTCCTGCGCTATGCCGCTGTTCTGGAGATAAAGGTAAAATCCATCGCCAAGGCGACAGAACTGGTGCGGGCCTATTTAACCGACACGCTTTCTGTCGTGGAAGAAGAGCGCCGCCGCCGTATGGACGCAAAACGCCGCGCGGACGAAGAAAACTGGAAAGCCATGGTTCAGGCAGACTGGGACAGTTACTATTACCAGAAAAAATACGGCGTCCATGTGCCGTTTATCGACCTGTCATCGGTAAACTTTTCCCAGGATGATTTATCGCGCATAGAAATTCCGGCGTTTACCCGGCTCGAGGACCAGATACTCGGCTACTGCATTAAATACTGGAACAACATCAACGACCCGGCTTTTGAACGGATACTGTTTCTCTATTCGCGCAAATACGGGAAAAAGAACTACGATGTTTACATGACCATACGCAGGGGGCAGATGGCAAAGCGCCGTGACGATGAAATCCTCTCTTCGATAATGAGCGTTCTTGTTACAGGCTATTACTACTCAATCCAGGGAGACCTGTACCTGCAGCGGAACTGGAACGCCATTAAATACGCATTGGCAAACCAGGGGCAGCCCCAAAGAACTGTAAAGGCACTTCCTGCCCCGGCAGAAAAAGCTGCAGAAGTAAAAAGCAAAAAGAAGAAAGCAGCCGCAAAAAAACTTCCCGCACCAGCAAAAGCCAGGCCGCAGCAGCTTGAGGAACAAACAGAAACCAAAAAAACAAAAGCAACCCCCAAAGCCGGGCTTAAAAAAGCCGGGCCGGTTCAGAATAAACTTGATCAAGCTGCAAAAACACAGAAGCAGCAAGAAAAAACTGTATCCAGGATCGCCCCTAAACCAAAATCAAAAGCCGTACCAAAAATTGCGCCTAAACCGGTACTTGTAAAAAAACCTGCTGCAGTGGTAGCGCGTCAAAAAACCGCGCCGGAAGAAAAAATTACAACCAAGACGTTAAAGCAGCCGGCTAAACCTGTAAAAGTACCGTATAAGTTAAAACCCGCAGAACAGCCCAGGACAACTATCATGCCAAAACCGGCACAGCCTGTAAAACCGGAGACTCCGGTAAAACCTGCTGCCCCGGCAAAACCTGCTGCCCCGGCAAAACCTGCTGCCCCGGCAAAAGAAGACAACTACAGGCCGGCGCCATTTGTACCCGCATCCCCTCCCAAGTCAAAGCGCAAACCCAAAGTTTTTTCCGCAAGGACACTGGGCAGGGCAAAGGGCTCCGTATCGGACAGGTTAAAAAACCTTTCCGGGCGGTCTTATGATGTGTACGAAGACCGCTTTCTTGCAAAAGCCCGGTCTTCCATACGAAAAGTCCTGGGGACAGGAAAGGGCCTGTTCTTTACCCTGCCCGAAGAAGCGGAAGACCTTGTATATAATTTCCTCCGGGATCATTATTCAGACCCCTATATGGACTGGGAAAGCAGCGCCGACAGGAAAAAACTTATGGGCATTGGTTTTGATTTACCGTCTATAAACCCGGTAATTGATGAATGCTATAAAAACCTTTAGGGGGGACGGCCAATGTTAACCAAAAAGCCGCGGCACCGGATAATTTACTGTATATTAATACTAACCCTGGTTTTGTTTGCTGGCTGCGGCGGGAAAGCAGGCAGCAGCGGCATGTATGACCCTTATGGGGAACAGGCGCTCCCCCCATCGATTACAGGCGAAAACACATCGTACAGCGAGGGCCTGGCATGGTCCGGCGAATCTTATGGCGAGATTGCAACAGCCTCTACTGCATCTGCCGGCGCCGCAAGGGCTGAGCCTGCCCGGCAAAGCGGAAACCAGGAAGCCATCCAGATAGAAAGCAGTTCCCCGTTGGTTGCACGGAAACTGATTAAACAGGCAAACCTAAGAATCGAAGCCGACAGTTCTTATGTTGACAGCGAAGGGAACCTTTCCGGGGTAAACCAAAAAGTCGATGAAATGATAAAAAGGTACGGGGCTTATATAGAAAGCTCCAAATCGGATGAAGATACCGCACGCTTTACCATAAGGGTACCGGAAGTTTTCTATGAAACATTAATTGCGGGTATAAGCGCATTGGGTAAAACACTGTCGCGGACAGAGACGGCAGAAGATGTAACGGTAAAATACTACGATTTGGAAGGGCGGCTTAATACCAAAAAAACCCTGCTTGGCACTTTCCAGGGCTACCTGAGCCGTACTACCAGCATAGACGATATTATGAAAGTCGAAGCGCGAATCTCTGAACTGCAAAATGAAATTGACTGGCTTGGGAACCAGCTTACACGGCTTGGCAACCTTGTCGATTATGCAACTGTCGAACTTACCATATTTACCAGTCATTATACCCCGCCCAGAAGCGAAACCCTTGGCGAAAGGATTAATCAATTGTTCAGCGGGTTCGGCGCCTTTGCATCAAATGTTCTTGTGGGGATTCTCTGGATATTTATCTATCTTGTCCCAATCATTGTTATCTGCCTTGTCGCTTACTGGCTGCTTTTTGGAAAAATAGGGATCCTTAAAAAAGCGTTCCGGTCTGCCACGGGAAACAATACCACAAGGAAAAAAGAGGAAAAAAATAAAAGCGCCGCCAAAGAGGGAGAACAATGAGCATAAAAAACACAGCCGGGAAAAACGGGTTCCTTGTCCGCAATTTACGGAATTTTTTTGAACACCGCGCATTGTGGATGTACTTCCTTGTAGACGAGGCGCGGAAAAAAGGCGCAAACCCGGAAAGCTTCACCCCCGCTGCAATACGGCGCTGCGGCATATACCACGGGATGCGGGCGCTTACCGGGAATGATGTACCTGTGCAGTCTGCAGGCAATGCCGGCAGCGCAGACAGCAGCTGCCGCGCTTTACAGAAAAAACTTTTCCCGCCGGCCGGCAAGGCAATATTTGAAATGGAATTTATTTCACTCAGCGACGATGCATTCGATGTTGACTTCCATTACTGCCCGCTCGTGAACGCATGGAAAAAACAGGGCTGCGCGGACGAAGAAATCGACAAGCTCTGCGACTGGGCAATGGAAGGGGACCGCGGCATTGCCGAAGCTTTTGGCTGCAGCCTGGAACTAAAGAAGACAATAGCCAAAGGCGACGGGGTCTGCGAAATCAGGTTCAAAAGAAAGCAAAAAACATAAATGGAATTTATATACGAAACCCACCTTCATACAAGCCAGGCAAGCGCCTGTGCTGCTACCCGCGGGAGGGATTACATAAAGCGGTACATAGACCTTGGCTTTACCGGTATTATGACTACCGATCATTTCTATAACAGCAACACAGCATTAAGCCGCCGCTGCCGCTGGAAGGATTGGGTTAACGGCTACTGTTCAGGTTACGAAGATGCCTTAAACGAAGGGGAAAAACGGGGCCTGCAGGTTTTTTTTGGCTGGGAAGAAACCTTTGACGGCGACGATTATTTAATTTACGGCCTTGACAAAGCATGGCTCCTGGAACACCCGGAAATGGTCAGATGGACCAGGGAAGAGCAATTTAACCGGGTCCACCGTGACGGGGGCTGCGTCGTACATGCCCACCCGTTCAGGCAGCACACATTTTTAAGCACGGTAACGCTTACCCCTTATTTTATTGACGCCATAGAGGCAGCCAATGCCGGGAACAATGAAGATATTTACGATGCGGAGGCTTTCGAATATGCCCAAATACTGGGCCTTCCCAAAGTTGCCGGATCGGACGGCCATAGTGTTTCCAACCTTGGAAGAAACGGCGGGCCTTACGGCATTGTTGTCCCGGAAAAATTAGAGTCGGTCCATGACTATGTATCGCTTATTCTAAACAAAGAATGCCCTGGGCTGCACATTCCCGCGGGGCGCTGTTCCTTTCAAAAATCCGGCAGGAACCTTCCATTCACCCTAAAAGCGGAAATAAGGGACAGAAAAGATATATCGACAGGAAGAAAGCAAATGTGTTTTAGCGATGTAGCGGATTATCTTGCGAATGCAGGATAGTGGAGGATAACCAGGATGAAAAAAATAAATGTAGGCATACTGTGCGGGGGAAAATCCGCCGAACACGAAGTATCGCTTCAATCTGCAAAAAATATTTACGAAGCCATAGACCGTGAAAAATTCAACCCAATCCTTATCGGCATAGAAAAAAGCGGCCGGTGGCTTTACAGCGCCCATACAAAGGCCAGCGACTTTATCGATAACATCGACAGCCCCGTAAAGATAAGCCTTAACCCTAACGGCAGGGCAGCGGTGCTCCCCGCAAAAAGCGAAGGCCTTCTTTCCATCCCCGGCGATCCTGCCAAATCCGTTCAGCTTGATGTTATTTTTCCCATACTCCACGGCCCCTTTGGCGAAGACGGCACCGTCCAGGGTCTTTTAAAACTGGCCGACATTCCTTTTGTGGGGCCAGGCGTGCTTGGCTCGGCTGTCGGCATGGACAAAGATGTAATGAAACGCCTCCTAAAAGAAAGCGGCATACCCATTGGCAAATTTCTTGCCCTGCGTGATTGGGAGGCCATTCCGCCGTTTAAAGAAATCTGCACAGCATTGGGTAACCCAATTTTTGTAAAACCTGCCAACATGGGGTCAAGTGTCGGGGTAAGCAAAGTGTGCGATGAAGACGCTTACCGCACTGCCGTAAACGAAGCTTTTAAATATGACACAAAAATTGTTTTGGAAGAAAACATCCCCGGCAGGGAGATTGAATGTTCGGTTCTGGGAAACGAAAACCTCCAGGCTTCCCTTCCAGGCGAAGTAAAGGCGACAAGGGATTTTTATTCGTATGAAGCGAAATACGTCGATGCAGACGGAGCAGTTTTGGAAATCCCCGCCAATCTCCCAAACGATAAGATCCATGAAATTCAAACGCTGGCAATAAAAACATTCCGGGTGTTGGAGTGCCAGGGGCTTTCCAGGGTGGACTTCTTTTTAAAACAGGATGGTACAGTAATGGTAAACGAAATAAACACCATGCCCGGTTTTACCAAAATAAGCATGTACCCCAAACTCTGGGAAAAAAGCGGCATCCCCTATTCAGAATTAATTACCCGGCTCATAGAACTTGCCATAGAACGGTTTGAAAAAGAAAAAAAGCTAAAAACAAGTTTATAGTTTTACCCTTCCCTTGATTAAAACCGGCACAAGCGGCATACTGTTACCATGAACAAAATACCTGTAGGCGTACTGGGAGCCACCGGAATGGTAGGCCAGATGTATGTATCGCTCCTTTCAAACCATCCCTGGTTCGAAGTAAAGTACGTTGCCGCTTCCCCGCGGAGCGCCGGAAAAAGCTATGCACAGGCAATAGCGGGACGGCGACATCTTGACGGATCTGCTGCCGTAAAAAACGGCCTGGGCAGCGTAAACGAACTTACCGTACAGGACGCCAATAATGTTTCGCAGGCAATCGATGCGCAAAAAGCGGGGCAATGCAGCTTTGTGTTTTCCGCGCTCGAAATGGGTAAAGAAGAAATAAAGGCGCTGGAAGAAGCTTATGCCGCTGCGGGGATCCCCGTTGTGTCAAACGCATCCGCCCATCGCTGGACAGCCGATGTTGCAATGCTTATAGCCGAAGTAAACCACCACCATACAGACCTTATTCCCATCCAGAGGAAAAACCACGGCTGGGACAAAGGCTTTATCGTCGTAAAGCCAAACTGTTCCATACAAAGCTACACTACCCCGCTCTGGGCGTTAATGCAGAAAGGCTATGAAATAAAGCGGCTTATAGTAAGCACCATGCAGGCAGTTTCCGGCGCGGGGTACCCGGGAGTCCCCAGCTGGGACATGATCGACAATATAGTCCCCTATATCGGCGGCGAAGAAGAAAAATCAGAAATGGAACCGTTAAAAATTTTCGGTTCGATTAACAGCAAGGGTGTCCTGGTGAACGCTGCCGAACCCAGGATCAGCGCGCATTGCAACCGGGTCCCGGTAAGCGACGGCCACAGCGCCTGTGTAAGCCTTGAGTTCGGGGCAAAAAAGCCTTCGATAGACGAAGTAAAAAAAATCTGGGGCGAATATAAATCACTCCCCCAGGAAGAACATTTTCCCTTTGCGCCCGAGCGGCCAATCATAGTCCGCGAAGAAGCAGACCGGCCCCAGCCGCGGAAAGACCGCGACGCGGACAAGGCGATGGCCGTTACGGTGGGGCGTATAAGGCCCTGTACTGTTTTTGATATCCGCTTTGTCGGGCTTTCCCACAATACAGTACGCGGCGCCGCAGGCGGGGGGATACTCAGCGCGGAACTTTTAAAACACAAGGGATATATCACATAAGAGGATACCATGAACGAAAAAACATTTCCCCTTTCCAAAGCAGGTCTGGAAAGAATATCCAACAGCTACCCTACCCCGTTTATCCTGTATGACGAAAAAGCAATCCGCAACAACGCACAGGAGATCACCAGGGCCTACGGTGTCTTTCCCGGGTTTAAGGAACACTTTGCCGTAAAGGCCATGCCCAACCCAGTAATACTAAAGATCCTCGCAAACGAAGGGTTTGGTGCAGATTGTTCCAGCATGACAGAACTCCTGCTTGCCGAAATGGCCGGCATTAAGGGCGAGGACATTATGTTTTCGTCAAACGACACGCCCGCAGCAGAATACAAAGAAGCGCGGCGGCTTGGCGCGGTAATCAACCTGGACGATTTTACCCACATTGCATTTTTGGAAAAAAACGCCGGCATCCCCGAGCTTATCTCGTGCCGTTATAACCCCGGCCCCTTACGGGAAGGGAACGCGATAATCGGGAAGCCGGAAGAGGCGAAGTACGGCTTTACCCGCGAACAGATCCTTGCCGCATACCCGCTGCTTAAGGAAAAGGGCGCAAAACGCTTTGGCCTCCATACAATGGTTGCGTCTAACGAGCTTTCGCTTGACTACCATATCGAAACGGCCCGCATGATCTTTAAACTGGCGGCGGAGATACAGGAAAAAACAGGCATACGCATTGAATTTGTTAACCTTGGCGGCGGTGTGGGAATCCCCTATAAACCGGAAGATACGGCTGTCGATTATCAGGAACTGGTAAAAGGTATAGAAGCGGCGTACCGGAACATTATTGTCCCGGCAAAACTTGCGCCGCTCGGGATACGCATTGAATGGGGCAGGACGGTTACCGGCCCGCATGGCTGGCTTGTAACACGCGCCCTGCATACCAAAGACATTTACCGGAAATACATTGGCCTTGACTCCAGCATGGCCGATTTTATGCGCCCTGCCCTTTACGGCGCGTACCACCACATTACGGTATGCGGCAGGGAAAACGATGCGCTTACAGAAACATACGATGTTACGGGGAGCCTCTGCGAAAATAACGACAAGTTTGCCGTACAGCGCAAGCTGCCCAAAATTGAAGTAGGGGATTTTGTTATACTCCACGATGCCGGGGCGCACGGCCGTGCCATGGGTTTTAACTACAACGGCAAGCTCCGCTGCGCAGAACTTTTGCTCCGCTGCGACGGCAGCGTACTCCGGATAAGGAGGGCGGAGACGGCGGAAGATTATTTTGCAACGCTTAACCGGGATGCCCTAAAGGAATTTATTGGTTAATTCCCTTTGCCCCCAATATAGCTAACCCCGTCTTCCGGCGTCAGAAGGTTGATTTCTTCGAGTGAATTTTTTTCTGCAAATAAATTAATCATTTCCAGTAATTGGGGAATATCAAGTTTCTGCGGGCAATGTTCGGTACATTTACCGCATTTTTTGCAATTCCCCGCCTGGTGCGTAATGCCTATAGTCCTGTAATCAAAAGCCAAAGAGACCCTTTTCCCCCTATTATGATGCCGGTTGTATAATGCAAAATTCCTGGGAATATCCACCCCAAAAGGGCAGTCCATGCAGTAACCGCATGCAGTACATGGAATTGGGGAACTCCGGCGCAGTGCGTCAACTGCCTGCGCAATAATACCGCGTTCCCCATTGTCCAGGGGTTTAAGGGGCGAAAAGTTTGCACAATTGTCTGTAAGCTCTGCAATTGTGGACATTCCGCTCAAGACCACCATAACATTGGGCAGGCTGCCGGCAAAACGGAGCGCCCAGGAAGCAGTGCTTAAAGCGGGGTTGGCATTGCGGAAAATGGCCTTGCTTTCTTCGCAAAGGCCGCCAGCCAGAGCGCCCCCCCTGACAGGCTCCATTACTATTACCGGCAACCCCCGGCTGCTTACAAGTTCATACTCGGTTTTCGCTTCAAGCCCTTCCCAGTCCAGGTAATTAATCTGAAGCTGGACAAAATCCCAGTCGTATTTATTCAGCGCCTGTTCCAGAATTTCCGGAGTATCATGCATCGAAAAGCCAAGGTTAACTATCCGCCCTTCCTTTTTTTTCCGGAAAAGAAATTCATAGGCTTTAAGCTTTTCTTCTGCCGCCATGTTCATTGCGCTATAATTATGTATTAAATAAAAATCAAAATATTCCACCCGGCACTTTTTGAGCTGCTCTTCAAAAATCCCTTCCATTTCTTCCCGGGTATTTATCATCCAGATTGGCAATTTGGTAGCCAGGTTAAAGTCTTCCCGCTTATGGCGCGAAAGTGCCCAGCCGGTAAAATCTTCGCTGGTACAGCCATGGTAAACATAAGCTGTGTCAAAATAATTAATCCCCTGTTCCAAAGCATAGTCAACCAGTTCCGCCCCTTTATCCCGGTCAATAAAACGCCGGCCTTCTATGGCAGGGGGCATACGCATAATGCCATACCCCAGCCGGGAAATTTTTTTATTGTTGTTTTGAAAGTTACGATAATCCATCTGCCAGCCCTGTATATAATTTTTGCGCCGCTTCTCCCCTGTCCATAAATTCCTTAAAGCCGGGAAATCCCAGCACTTCCTGTAAATATGGTTTGGGAAGGGACAATGCAGCTTCGGTTAATGGCCTGTGAGTGGCCATGGATACTTCAAACAGCATCTTCCTGCTCTGCCTCTGGCTTTCCTGCCGGTGGGGTGGGTACCCCTGGCCAAAGGGATCCTGGAAAAGTTTTTCAAAAATATATTTCAGGTTGATGTCTGCCGCCCACCCATAGCCCTTGTTCAGCGCCAAAGAAATGCAGTTACCGCCGTTTATTTGGGAAAAAAGCCATGCGTCAAGCGGCGTTTCGATAAGCCCGGTAAACACGCCGGGGTACTGCATCGAACTTAGCATAAAACCCTGGCCGGTTCCGCAGCCCCCTACGACAAGATCGCAGGCGCTGCTGTTAAGCACAATCGCTGCCATTAACCCTGTATGGATATAGGTAAGTTCCGGCTGCTCTTTGGCCGGGTCCATTCCAAGGTTAAAAACCTCGTGCCCTGCAAGCGCAGAGATGATGTCGGGGTTTTTTGCCATGGCGCTTATTTCATTTATTACCGCTATCTTCATAATAATTTCCTTAATATTATTTTAAAAATTTCAGAACAGAATCCTTTATCCGCTCTGCGTTAAGCCCGTAACTGTCAAACAACACTTCGTCATCGCCGCATTCAAGAAAAATATCCTGGTAACCAAGGCGGCGAACAATGCAAGGCGCTTTTTCCGACAGGGTTTCGCATACGGCGCTGCCAAGCCCTCCGATTACCGAATGGTTTTCCACGGTAATAACGAGGCCGGTTTTTTTGGCCGTTGTTACAATAGCGTCCCCGTCGATGGGCTTAATTACCGGGAAATGCAGGATATCCGCGGAAACCCCTTTCTTCTGCAGCATCTCCCCTGCTTCGAGCGCCCTTGCCGTCATCATGCCTGTAGAGATTAGCGAGACATCTGTCCCTTCCCGCAAGTGAACGGCTTTTCCGAATGCAGGGCTGTGTGAAGCGTCAAAAATTTCCGGGACTTCGCAGCGCACGGTGCGTAAATAAACCGGGCCTTCCATTGCCGTTGCAAGGCGGGTATAGAAAAAAGTTTCTGCCGCATCGGCCGGTTCAATAATTGTCATGTTGGGGAGGCTCCGCATAATGGCAAGGTCTTCCACCGAAGAATGCGTCGCCCCGGCCCTGCCGGTGGGAAGGCCGGCATAACTGCCGTTAAGTTTAACATTGGCCCGCGGGTGGGCGACGGAGTTCCGGATCTGATCGCCCGACCGGTGCGCCAAAAAAACGGCAAACGCCGAAACCCAGGGGATTAAGCCTTCGTGCGCCATGCCGGCGGCCATGCCCACGGTGTTCTGCTCCGCGATGCCGGTATTGTAAAAGCGGTCCGGGCAGCGCTCCTTAAAAAGGCTAGTCCTGGTGGATGGCCCCACATCGGGGTCAAGGACAACCATGTTCGGGAATACATCCGCTATTGCCGCAAGGCATTCCCCAAATGCAGTCCGCTGTTCTTTTTTTTCGCCAATCATTTATTGCCTTCCAGTTCACCAAGCGCTTTTTCCAGTTCTTCGTTATTCGGCGCTACACCGTGCCACTTGTAGTTCCCTTCCATAAACGAAACGCCCCTGCCTTTAACTGTCCGCGCTACAAGGGCTACCGGCCCAGCCTTGCTTTTCTCTGCCGCCTCTTCCAGGGCCGGAACCAGTTTGTTAAAATCATGGCCATCCGTATCAAGGGTCGTTATGTCAAAGCCTTTAAGCTTTCTGATTAAGCTATCCGCATCTGTCCCTGCTGTATTGGTTCCCGCAAGCTGTACATTGTTGGCATCAAAAATAAACACAATCTTCTTTACCGCATTGGCGGCGGCAAACATCAGCGCTTCCCACACCTGGCCTTCCTGGGCTTCCCCGTCGCCAACAAGCGTAAAAACGGTAAAGCCTTTTTTTAGTTTACCCGCAGCTATTGCCATTCCCAGCGCGACAGAAACCCCCTGCCCCAGCGACCCGGTGCTGTAATCGACACCGGGGCATTTATGCATATCCGGATGGGACTGAAGGGGGCTCCCAACATTGTCAAAGTTGTCCAAAAGGTTTAAGGGGAAGTACCCCCTGTAGGCAAGGGTGGTGTAATACCCCGGGCTTGAATGCCCTTTGGAAAGGATAAACCTGTCCCGATCCGGCCACTGGGGGTTAAGCGGATCGACCTTCATGATGCAGAAATAAAGCGCCGCAAGGATTTCGATTTCCGACAGGGAGCCGCCTACATGCCCAGCACCCGCACGGTTAGTCATACGGAGGAGCGTCTTCCGCATCTCATTCGCCACTTTTTCCAGTTGCACTATTTCCATAAAAGCCCCGCTGTTTAAACCTGCTCTTCCTTTTTACCGGCCTCGTATTTTTCCTTTGCCTCGGGCAAATAGTAGGGGATAGGCACATCCCACCAGCCGAATGCTTCGCCGCCCGATTCGGGGAATTCGCGGTATACATCTACTTCGATTAAGGCTGGTTTACCCGACGCAATTGCAGCGCTTACAGCGGGTTTTACTTCTTCGCTTTGCGATATTTTATGTGCTGCAATGCCAAAGCCTTCGGCGATTTTTACAAAATCGGGGGTATACACCTCCTCGTTTTTAATCCAGTCATTGCCAAAAACAAAATCCTTCCCCAGCATCCCGTTCTGCAGATCCTTGATTGCCATCCACCCGCTGTTATTTGCCAGAATAATTACCACGGGGATCTGATACTGGGCCAGGGTAGAAAGCTCCTGCAGTACCATCAAGAAGTCCCCATCGCCAAGCAGGGCGACAACCGGCGTGCCGGGGCTGGCAAGCTTTGCCCCCATAGCCGCCGGAAAGGCCCAGCCCATGGTGGAAAAGCCGCCGCTGGTTAAATGGGTACCTGGAACCTCGAATGCATGTTCCTGAAAAAGCTGGGCCTGGGTGTTCCCCGATGATGTCGTAACAATAGTTTCTTTGGGAAGGCATTTGGAGAGCTCGCCTATTAATTGCGTGATTGTAATTTTATCGAATTTCTTTTCCCGTTCCCTGTTGATTTTAGCAAACCAGTTTTGTTTTAACTCTGCAATCTCTTTGGTATAGGATGTTGTTTTATAATCAAAATTTCCCGCCAAAGGTTTATATGCCGCAAGCAACTGCGCTATAACAAGCCCCACATCGCCTATAATGCCGACGTCGCAGGGGTAATTTTTCCCGATTTCTGTTGGGTCAATATCAACCTGGATTAGTTTTGTTTCCGGGAAGTTAAAAGCTATGCCCTTGCGGTACGAACAGGTTGTCTCGTCGGCAAAACGCGCTCCTAGCGAAAGTATTACATCGGCTTTGCGCCCCAGTTCAATTCCCGGCGCCGTCCCCTTGCTACCCGTGTGGAAAGCATAGAGCGGGTGGGTTTCGGGAAACGCGCTCTTCCCGGCCATAGTTGTGATCACCGCGGCGCCCCAGGCTTCTGCAAGCTGCACCAGAGTGCTATACGCGCGGCAGCGGAGCATACCGCCCCCGGCCAGGATAACCGGCCGCTTTGCCTCTTTCATCAGGCGGGCTGCCTGTTCGATATAGGTATTTTCGCCGGCCGGCTTTGCATCTGTGCGGAAATGGTTCGATTCCCCGCTTTCCACATCAACATGCCTTGTCTGCACATCCATGGGGAGGGCCATTACCACAGGCCCCGGCCTGCCGCTTAACATCTGGTTAAACGCCCTGCGCATAAGGCGGGGGAGCTGTTCGGGGGCTTCCACACGCCACACCCGTTTGGCGATTGGCTCCATGACACGGGCAAAATTGGAATCCTGATAGCGTTCAATTTCCTGCAGGACGCCAACGCCTTTCATGTGGACATGCGTATCGCCGGAAAATTGGATAAAAGCCGTCGAATCCACATAGGCTGTTGCAAGGCCGATGGCGGTATTCATCGCCCCGGGCCCTATCGAAGTAAAAACGGCCAGCGGCTTTCCCGATACACGGTAATAGCCGTCGGCAATATGGGCAGCAGCCTGTTCGTGTTTTACCTGGATGTACTTAATCTGCCCCGCTTTCTCCGCTTCCCGTACTGCGTCAAACAAACCCAAAATGCCGTGCCCCGGAATCCCCAGTATGTACGGCACCTGCTCTTTTTTAAGGTAATCGACAATAATCTGCCCGCCGCTTCGGATCATAATACCCTCCACATAAAATGCTCAATAACCATTTTACAGGACTTTTTGGGAGGATGCAAGGAAAAAGCCGCCTCGTTATTAAAACATATCCGTTCTGGAATACAGAATTTTCCCCACCCGATCGATATGGGCTTTCAGATCTGAATTTGAAAGTTTGTCATAGACAGAAACATCCACAAAATAAGGCATATCCGAGTCATCAAAATCTCCAATTATGTGCAGGAGATCCGCCCGTGTAAAAGCATCGTCTGTTATTAGAGATACATCTATATCGGAGCCATTATAATAATTTCCCTTGGCCCTGCTGCCGTAGAGTATAGCCTGTCTTACACCGGAGTACTTACGAAAAATCGAATGGAGTGTATTGAGGGTTCTGTCTGACAAACCGTTTTGCATTTTATTCCATACCCTTCATTTTTTCCGCCAGTACATCGAACAGGGGATAATAGGTACTTATTATTGCAACAGCCAACCCTTTGGCCGTTTCTTCATCGTATACATGAGAAGCTAAATTCCGATCCTTTATCATATCCATCCAGATTTGCCCGTCTTGAATAAGACCGTATTTAAAAGCAGACCGAACAGTATCTTTGCTGCCGGTTATACCGATTATCCCCTGATCAGTTAGGTAGTCTTTCAGCATATTCCAGGCAAGTTCAAAGGTAAACTCAAATCCCTGTATCATCCCCTGTTTTTCAAGTTCCGTTAGTTCCCGTTTTTCGGAAAGCAGAACAGCGTTCTTTAAAGCAGCGAGTGCCTTATTGTAATTTTGAAAACGTTGTTTCCATCGAGTATCATCATTCATTGTTACAGTATATCTATCAAAAGCTCTTATGTCGATATTAAGAAAGCCGCCCGGTAACCCGGACGGCTTAAGTTTCAACAAGAACTTCCTGTTTATTCAAACACCATGATCATCTTGTGTGGATCTCCAATAACAGCGCTTTTATCAACAAATGTCCCGTTTTTCCAGTAGCAAAGGTTATTTTGACTGTTCTTCACATAATAGCCCGCAACATAGACTGTTCCGTTTACCACGGCAATGGCGTAAGCCATAGACCCGGTAGCTCCTGAGGGTTCAGGCAAGATTGTCATTGTGGTGCCTTTCCAGCATACTGCGGAACTCCGGGAGCCTGTGGATAATGTACCTGCAGTATAGACTGAGCCATTATCCACAGTTATGGCACGAAGGTAATCTAATCCAGTTCCGTCAGGACAAGGCAGAGTCGTCGGCGTGGTACCTTTCCAATATACAGGGTAACTACGACCAGATTGAAAATAACTACCTGCGGTATAGACCGTACCGTTTACCACAGTGATGACATGGGCTCCGGTATCGGTTGCTCCCGGGGGTGTGCTCAGGTTCGTTGGTGTAGCGCCGGCCCAATAGACCGCATAGTTTCGACTTAAGAGATCTTGATAACTGCCCGCAACATAAGCCGTATTGTTTTCCACTGCGATAGAGGTAACCCAGAAATATATGCCGGCAGGCGGCGGAACCAGGGACACCTCTGCGTTGCCTTGCCAGGAGATGGCGTGTTCGTTCGGAGCAGCATCTGCATAGGTGCCGGCAGTATAAATGGTACCTCCCGATACGGCTATGGCCGTAGCTTCGGTCGAGCTGGCGGCGACTGGTTTGGAAAGTGACGTCCTGGTACCGTTTTCCCAATAAACGGCATCACGGCTGGGTGGCGAGATTGTCTGTGTACAGCCCGCAGCATAGACCGTACCACCTGCTATGGCAATATCGTTGGCCCAGGATCGATCGGCTCCATCTTGGCTCAAAGTTGTCGAAACACCGTCCTTCCAATAGTGGGCTTTGAATTCAAACCGACCAGCCGTGTATATTGTTACGGAAGCGGGCTCTACGGTTACGGTACAGCTTGCTGTTTTGCCGCTGTCCTCGGTGGTTACGGTAATTACAGCTATCCCAATGGCAACGGCCGTTACCTTGCCGGTTTGGTCCACAGTTGCCGCCGCCGCATTGCTGGATGCCCAGGTGACGTTTTTGTTCAGCGCGCTTGGCGGGCTTATCGTAGGTACCAGGGTTTCCGACTGCCCCTTTAAGAGGGTAAGGGATGTTTTGTTCAGGCTTACCCCGGCTACGTTTTTACCTGCCTTTCCCCGCACTTCATCAATACTCCCCTCCATGGGGTCGCACGCCGTAAACATAAATGCACATACTGCCAATACAGCTGTAAAGCTGTATATTAAATTAAACAATTTGATTTTCATCTATTTTCTCCATATATAATTCATTTACCCCACTACTTAAAACGGTAGGTATACCCAACAGCCAACTTGTGGCTTATGCCTTTAAAGTTCGTGCGCACTGTGTAGCTAATGTCGATCATGTCAAGGAAGTTTACACCGGCTGTTGCAGCGGCTGCAAAGAAGTTTCCCGAATATTTCCCCTCGACAGGGAAATCGTACGAGACTATCAAAAGGCCGCCGCCAAGCCCAATATGCCAGCCGCCCTTTTCTCCAAAAGGCATAAAGTACGCGGCATTGATAAACGGGTAGAACGAGTGGTACTTTACGCCTGCCTCCCCGGCTACAAGGCCAAAATCAAGGCCAATATCGAGGAATGCATATTTTATTGGCGCTATGGTTCCGTGCACCGTGCCTAACACCCACGGCGCGGCAAACGATGTCCCCACCGACGCGCCGACCGACCAGAACTTTTCCGTGCCGCTAATGACCCCGCCGCCATGTATTATTATGGGTTTACCAGGGTTTACAATCTGGCCTTCAAAGTAAACCGGCTCGCCCCCAAGGTACGCTGTCCCAAAGAACTGGTTATATATAGCCGGCACCTGCTCGCGGTTGCTGGTCCGGGCAACATCCGCCCCGGTCCTGTTAAACACTTCTTTTACTTCGATCCCGGGGGTAGCCAGGTTTGCCAGTAGCTGGCTGGTAAAGAGCCCGTTCCTGCCGTCCCCGTCGCTCGCCTGGTTCCCGGCGCTGGTTGCATACACCACAATGCTGTCCACAGGCTGCCGCCCCACAATGGCAAGGCCGCGGCTCCCGCCCCGGCTCCACCCAAAGGGATTGTCCCGGCAGGCATCCAAAACAATCATGTTAAGGCCGTTCCCAGCAGCGTCCAGTTCGTCCAGAATTATCTGTACCGAGAGCGCGCGGTTCCGCAAATAGCTTTCGCTGGGGATGTTCACATCGACCGGGATTAGGAAATTCTCCCCGCCGGACTGGACACCATGCCCTGCGTAAAAGAAAAAGCCGTAGGAGCCGGGCGACTTGCCAAGCTTCTCTTTAAGCCGGAAAAGCCCTTTTTCCATCTGGTCAAGGTTTCCATTAAGTATCTTTTCTGTCTTAAAACCCAACTTCTGTAAAACATAGGCTATGTCGTTTGCGTCGTTAATGGGGTTGGCAAGGCGGCTTAGGGATTTATAGTTCCCGTTGCCGATTACCAGGGCGAATTTTTCCGGCCCTTTTATGGCAGTGTTCTGTGCAAAAAGTAAGGTAAAGGGAAAAACCGACAAAAGAACAATCATAAAGAAAGCAGGACGATTTATCATAGAAAACCTCCTTCGATGATCTTTGTATCGTTTATCAATTATATAGTAATTATAATATAAAAGCAACAATAATCGGGTAATTATCATATCATTAAAACATGGGGGGATTTTTCCGTAAAACATTGCGGGAAGAACTGGATTACCAGGGCTTAACAGTAAAGGAGCTTGCTTTAAAATCCGCTGTCGCCAAGGGCGCATTAGACAGCTATCTGGGGAAACAAGCTTCCATGCCGCCCGCCGATACGGCTGCCCGGATAGCCGCCGCCCTTGGCATTACGGTAGAATACCTGGTAAACGGGCAGGACAACAGCAGGGAAAAATCCACGCCATTTTTTTCAAATCCAAGGAAACGCAGCATGCTCGCACTTTTCGATGAACTTTCTGCAGATGACCAAAAACTAACGCTCGAATTTGTAAAAATCCTCCAAAAAAACAGGGAAAAATAATTTCGCCGCCGAAACAAGCAAAACAAAGCATTTTGCCCTATATCTAAACACGGGGGAGATGTGCTTTGACAGTAACTTTTTACCCGGGAATGGTAATTAAAAAACTCCCATGCCAGACGGCATGGGAGTTATAGCAAGAAAATCTTGCCTGGGCGATGCAGGATTTGAACCAGCGACCCCTAGCGTGTCGAGCTAGTGCTCTAACCAACTGAGCTAACCGCCCCGAAATGTAACCGTTTTTTTTACTTACGCTTTTTCCCGTATTGCTACGTTAATTTCTATTTTGCCGTTCGGCCCAAGTTCCATGGGGACAATCAGGGCTTCTACTTCGTGGTTCGAAATCTCCATATTTTCCCCGGAAAACAGGGCCGGGGGGGTAAGGTCGAATTTAAACCCAAGGTCATGGAGTTTGGTAACAGCCTGTGCTGTTATCATATTGGCCAGCTCCTGGATAGTGGCTTTTGCAAGCTCGTCCAGCTGGGTAAATTTTTCGCCGTTCATGGCACCGGCTATGTTCAGGGCAGTGTCCTTGGTCATATCAAAAAGCACCCTGCCTTCGACATCCCCTGCCAGGCCAACAAGGGCCGCGACGCCCATAATTGACATGGTTGTTGATTTAAGGTAAAGGTCGCCGCGTTTAACATCGGTAGCCATCACTTCTTTTAACACATTAAAAGCAGCTTCCACAAACGGATTGATATATTCAACTCTCATGATCCACTCCTTACACTCTTTTCATAAATGCAGACAAAGGCGGCCTGGCAGATGCCCGCCATTCTGTCTCCGCCAATTCTTCGTTAGTCCCCAAAAACACTACCCCGTGGCTCTTGAGCCGCTCGGAAAACTCATTAACGATTTTCCCCTGCTCCAGAACCGGGAAGAATGATATTACATCCCGCGCCACAATAATGTCCAATTCCGGCAGGGAGTTATCATTCAGGACATCATGGTACTCGAACAGTATCGAATCCTTGATTTCCTGGTTAAATGTGTACCCGTTGGGCCCGCGTACCATATGTTCCCTGCAATACTCGGGGACATCCCCAAGCGCAAAGAGCATGTTTGGCGCCTGGGAAATTGCCATAATATCGTTATCATTGGCCCATATTTTAAACCGGCTGCCCGGATATTTCTTCTTTAGTATACAGGCAAACGAAAAAGTTTCATAGCCCTTGCCGCAGCCAATATTCCAAACCTGGATTATTGCCGAATTATTGGGGGGCAGAACAGCGCTTACGGCCTCCACATAGTCTTCCCGCCAGAAGGCGCCATGCGAAGGCGAGTAGAACCTTGACAGGAAGTTATCCGCATCTTTTGCATCTTTAAGCTGCAAGTCCGGCCCCTGGCGGCCTATACTCCAGTCCGAATAACGTTCCCTTAACCAGGTTTCGTTTATGGAGCTTGGGTAGAACCGTTTAAGCGCCGGCAGGCTTTGCCGTACAAAGTCCATGGCCGATGCGGCTGCGGCGGCATCGGGCAGGATTTGTTCCTGCGAGGAAGGCATTTGAAAGGCATCGCTTTCCGGCAGGCGCGTTTTCCCTTCCTCGTCCTTGCTGACAGAAAAGATACGTACGACATCCAGAATAATGTACAGATCGCCCTGCTTTTCCACGACACCAGAGATAAATTTTATATTAATGTCCCCAAAAATCGGGTGCGGCGGCTGTATCTGATCCTTGTTAATCCCCACCACTTTGTCGATCTTGTCCACAATGGTGCCGTATACCCTGTCTTCGATATTAAGGATAAGCATATTTTCTACGCTTTCTTCTTTCTTTTGAACCGTCAGGTGGAAAAAGCTGCGGAGGTCCACAATGGGGATTATATCCCCGCGCAGGTTATAAACACCGCGTACATACGAAGCCGCATTGGGGACATAGGTAAACTTGTCGGCCTTTGCGATTTCCTTAACGTTCATAATGTCAACGCCATAGTCTTTGCCGCCCAGCGAAAAGGTGATCATTTTAAAATCGACATTTTCGACCCGCTCTTTTTGTTCCTGAATATCAGTGTTTAATGCTTCCAAATCCCTTACCATACTACTCATTTTGCACCTCTACCGTACCCCATCGCGGATCCGGCGTTGTTCCATTTCTTTCCGCTGGCCAAGTTCCAGGAGCTGGCTTACATCGATAATCAGGGATACAGAGCCATCCCCAAGAATAGAAGCGCCTGCAATACCCGGAGAATTGGTAAACTGATCCCGCAATGGCTTTATTACAACATCTTCTTCGCCGATTAAGCTGTCTACCATAAAGCCCATTTTCTTTTCTGCCGTCCCGACAATTACCACAAAATGGAAATCGGTCTGCTCTTCTGTCCTTATGCCGAAAAGCCTGTTCAGGCGGAGCAGGGAAATAACGTCGTTCCTAACATTGATGACTTCGTAGTTGTCAATAAAGTTAATTTCGTCCGGTTTTATGCGCAGGCTCTCTATAACGCTCGTAATGGGGATGGAGTATATTTCTTCGCCAACCCGGACCAAAAGGCCCTGAATAATTGCCAGGGTCAGGGGCAGTTTAATGGTAAATTTTGTACCCTTGCCTTTTTCGGAATTAACCGTAACTGTCCCGTTCAGTTTTTCTATGGATCGCCGCACAACATCGAGCCCGACCCCGCGCCCCGATATGGCTGTAACTTGTTTTGCTGTAGAAAAACCCGGCTCAAAAATCAGCTGGTAGGCCTCCACATCGGAAAGTACCTTGTTGGGGTTTATTATCCCACGCTCGATAGCCTTGGCCTTGACGGATTCCACATTAATGCCTTTACCGTCATCGCCAATCTCTATAACGATCATGTTCCCTTCGTTGGATGCCTTTAGGAGCACTGTGCCGTCATCGCTTTTTCCTGCAGCCTTCCTTTCCTCGGCAGACTCGATGCCGTGGTCTACAGAGTTCCGCACGGAGTGCATAATGGGGTCAAGGAGGTCTTCTATAACAGATTTGTCGAGTTCTGTCTCTTCGCCCTCGATAACCAGATTTATCTTTTTATTAAGTGATTTGGAAAGGTCACGCACCAGCCGGGGGAAGCGGCTGAATATCTGGCTGATCGGCACCATGCGGATGCGCATTACCCCTTCCTGGAGTTCCGCAGTAATGCGGCCAAGGTTTTGGCTTGTGGAACGGAATTTGCTTACATTGTTTTTTAAAGAAGCTTCGAACCCGTCGAAAAGGGTGAATACGTCCCCGTAATCTTCGCTGATTTCCTTACGAATGTCCTTAACGGAACGGCCGTCCTGAATATTCTCCAGGTAACCTGGCAGGCTGTCAAAAAGGCTTTTTATCTTTTCGCGGTAATCGGATTCTATGGTATGCAGCTCCGTTAAAAGCTGGGTAAACTGAATGTTTGTCTGGTTAAATGTCGCTTTGGTTATTACCGTTTCCGACACAAGGTTTAAAAGATCGTCGATACGTTTGGAATCTACACGGAGTATCGACCCCGCTTCCTTTGCCGCCTTTTTTGCGTCTTCGGTGGCTGCTGCGCTGGGCTTTGCAGCAGTATCGGCCGCCCCTGCTGCCGGCGCAGATGCTGCCGCAGGGGCAGGCGGCGGCGCTGCCGCAGGGGCAGCGGCTTCGGCTGTTGCCGCGGCTTCGGCTGTTGCCGCGGCAGGGGCTGTTGCCACCTGGGCAGCCGCAGACTGCATTGCAGACTGGAGCAGGCCGCCCCTTGCTTCGGCGCCGGATACGGGGGC